>ERZ869983.198-NODE-198-length-20512-cov-11.197847_pt1 | contig 20512 bp, 20 predicted proteins | sample MGYA00521106_ERZ869983 | MGnify/ENA primary metagenome ERZ869983 (study PRJEB32232, sample SAMN07284972) | human gut metagenome | biome: human-associated habitat; material: feces | host: Homo sapiens | place: Tanzania | collected 2014-04-05 ...
ATAATTATCTCGCAAGAGAAATACAATTCAAAGAGATCACAAACCTCAGAAACCGTGTGTTTCTGGGGTTTTTCTTTTTTTGATTCTGTGAGACGTCCAGAAACGTGCTAAAAATTGGTGGATATGTAGCAAGTATGCAGCAAAAATCACAGCAACTATGAGGTCAGATTTACCGGTGAAGCATGGGTGGAAAGGCGCAGATCAGTTTATTATTGTCAAGGGTACCTGGGTTGAAAAATTGATGGCGGAATAATATGATGCTGTGATAGAATGAAGAAAATGATTGGATGTGCAAACTGGAAGTTTCACATGAGATGTAGAAGAAGTGATTACGGAATACTGTAATGCAATTTTCAGCAGTGGAGGGGAACTAAAGGATGAAGAATGAAATTGTATTATTTACAGATGGTGATGTTAATATAGAAGTTTAAATCAATCCTGAGCAGGAGACAGTTTGGCTGACGCAAAAACAAATGGAAGTGTTGTTTGATGTTAAGCACGCTACAGTAAGCGAACATATTTCAAATATTCTTGCTTCAGGAGAACTGGATGAGACTTCTGTCGGTTTTTCCGACAGAAGTACAGGGGGACGAAAACCCAAAATTTATAATTTGGATATGATTTTGTCTGTCGGATATCGAGTTAATTCTAAAAGAGGTATAGCTTTCAGAAAATGGGCAAATAATGTTCTTAAACAGTTTATTTTGAAAGGCTATGCAATCAATGAAAAGCGTCTTCAAGCGCTTAAGAAAACAGTTGATATTCAGTCAAGGATGCTTGCAGATGCGCTTGATATAGAGGAGAAAGATGTGCTCAGAGCTGTGAATGAATACACAGATGCATTGATTCTTCTGGATCAATATGACCACCAGGCGTTAAGTAAACCAGAGGGAAGTACTCCAGTATACCGCATTACTTATGAAGAGTGTGTTCAGATGGTTGGTCAGATGAAAGATTCTTTTGAAACAGATGTATTTGGTGTAGAGAAAGAGGATGGTAAGGTACAAGGAATTATTGCTGCAGTTTACCAGAGTGTATTTGGACAGGATGCGTATCCATCCTTGGAAGAGAAAGCGGCGAATTTATTGTATTTTATGATAAAAGATCATCCATATGCAGATGGTTGTAAAAGAATTGCCGCATCACTTTTCCTGGAATTTTTAGACAAGAACAATGCGTTGTTCTTGGATGGAGAGAAGAGACTCAGTGATGGAACGTTAGTAGCAATTACATTGATGATTGCAGAATCAAAACCAGAAGAAAAAGAGGTGATGGTAAAATTGGTAATGAATCTGTTGAAATTATAGTGGCATTGCATTGCTCTTATATTACAATTATATGATGAGATGAACCAACCTTGTGTCCAATAGGCACGAAGTTTCGGAAGAAAAGCAGACTCAGGAGTTCAACTCTTTGCGTAATATCCCAGACTCTTTCAAAAAGATTGTCATTGTAAATGGTAGCAAGAAACCTTGGAGAAATGATGAGGGATTTGCATGAAAAGAAATTACTGGGCGTTATTAGTTTTTGCATTAATAATAGTATTGCAGTGGATTGGATTAGGATTTCACGGTCAAATAAGGTGTATTTTTTTGATAATTATATTAGTTCTAATTGTTTTATTGGCAATATTATTACGGAAATAGTAAAAGTGAATAGCGAGGTGATTATATGAAAAAGTTAATTGCATCAGTTTTGACATTAGTTTGTATTCTTACTTTGACAAGGTGTGGCAAATCAGATAGTGGTGACTACCCTGCAACTATAATGGTAAATGGTACTAACTACTATTCCACTGATCATGCTGTTCCTGTTGAAGTGGACGAAAGTGTTATTCAATATACTACTTCTTATGCAGAAAACGGCATACCTCAAAAAGATGGCGAAGCCAATTTCAACAGAGATTTAGGAACACCTTATGCAGTTATTGAGGATGACAGGGTAGTTGTCCTTATAGATAACGAGTGGATAGAGTTCAAAGCGAAGAAAGATAACTTCAAGTCTGATGAAGAGCGCGAAGCGTGAAAGAAAATACAGAAAGAGGCTAGATACTATCATAAATACCTGGCCGTGAAGAAAGGTGCTTAGTTGAATCAGCTCTCATAATGCACCTTACGTTCCAATATCTCATTGTGCTGTGCAATTTATGTGAGGAAGAAAATAAAGTTGTATGGCAGAGTGAGTGGGATTCATATGAATTGTTGCTTGGAAATTACTCTGATGGAAAAGTAGATGGAACGTTGAGACCATACGAGTGCAAGGTGATGCGTTCCATCTAGAGAGTATAAATTATGTAGAGAAAGAATCGATTGAAGCTAGAATAAGAAATTCAACTTCAACTGAAATTAAACTGTATGGAGCGATTCCTGCGTCTTCTTCCCCTTGCAAAGAATAAATAACATGATCAAGAGAACAAGTGGAAAGATAAGACCTATCCCCATTCCAACACGGATATTATTATCAGAATTCTGGGTAACATAACCTACAATACCAGGTCCAATGCTGCCTCCTAAATCGCCGGCCATGGCGAGCAATGCAAACATTGCGGTTCCACCGGCCGGCATTTTTTTAGATGTAATACTGATTGTTCCAGGCCACATGATTCCAACTGAAAATCCACATATAATACAACCGGTTAACCCAATTACCGGATTCGATGATAAGGTGGTTAAAAGATAACAGATCACACAGAGGATTCCAGAACCTGTCATAAACTTCATCAAATCCATTTTTTCACCATATTTTCCGAAAATCAAGCGACTTATTCCCATTGTAATTGCAAACATGCAAGGTCCAATCAAATCCCCAAAAGTTTTAGAAAGTCCCAGTGCAGCTTCGGCATAGGCTGATGCCCATTGTGCCATAGCCAATTCAGATGCTCCTGAACAAATCATCAGGCAGATTGCCAGCCAGACAACAGGAGTTCGGAATAACTGTCTGACGCCCATTCCATTTCCGTCATTTACTAAATGTTCTATCGGACAAGTTGCGAAATTATATATATTAATCGCCGGAATAAGTGCCCACATGACTGCCAGCCATTTCCAACTATTCATCCCGAACAGGAAGAAAAATAAGCTTGAAATCAGTATGGTGGCTGCCGCACCCCAACAGTAAAAGGAATGAAGCAGGCTCATAGTTGCTTCTTTATTTTTAAACGGGCATGCTTCGATGATAGGACTGCAGAGAACTTCGATCAATCCACTTCCCACAGCATAGATAATTACACTTATAATAATGCCGGTAAAAGGATTCGGTAACAGATCAGGAAGAAATGCAAGTCCAACTAATCCGGCAGCAGCGCATATTTCAGAAGTTACAATACATACACGATAACCGATTCGATCTACAAATTTCGCACAAAACAAGTCAACTAAAAGCTGTGTGAAAAAAAAGAATGTAGATATTAAAGCAATGTTACCCAATGAAATATCATAATCATTGTGAAATTTTAAAAATAACAGTGGCGCGAAATTTGCGGATATCGCCTGAGTGACGAACCCCAGATAACATGCCACTTTTGTTTTTTGATAATTTGGCATAACAAGAAAACTCCTTTGTTCTTTTTATACCGTATTATATATTAGATAACAAGAAAAAACATTGACTTATATTACATAAATATTGTATTATATCGTAAATCCAATAAAAAGGTTGTTGTGAGGAAAGATATGGCACAAAATAAAATTGTAACAGATGAGAATTTAATGGAATCAGCAAAACATGGGACGGACAGTTATCCGTTTAAATGTTATTTTGAAAAGTTATCACAATTTGATTTTCATTGCATTGACTGGCATTGGCATACAGAATGGGAATTTGTATATGTTGAATCCGGAAGCATGACGGTATGTGTTGGCGAATCAATGTTTACACTATCGGAAGGGAATGGTATTTTTATAAATTCAAAGATTTTGCACAAATTTTATTCCAGTGATGAAACTGTCATCCCAAATTTCCTTTGTATGCCGTCCTTTCTTGCAACGGAAAATAGTTTGATCTATCAAAAATATATTCAACCGATTGTTTCATCATCGTTGTCATACTTGATCTTAACCGGGGAGAATTTATGGCAAGGAGAAGCATTAGAAATTATGAAGCAAATATTTTCCGCACAGGATAGAGAAGTTGATGGCGAGTTGCTTACATCAGTTCTTATGCAGAAGTTATGGCTGATCATTTATGAAAATATTGACAAAACGCGTATGGAAGAGCAAGTGGACAATTCCGGCTCGGCTCAGGCACGCTTACAGCTTATGATGCAGTTTTTGCACCAAAATTATGCAAAAAATATTTCTTTGGAGGAAATTGCCTGTTATGCTAATATTAGTAAAAGTACGGTGTTGAATCTTTTTAATAGATTTTTACATATCACTCCGATTAATTATTTGATCGGTTATCGGTTGAAGAAAGCAGCGTTGTTGATTAAAAATACAGAGAAAAAAATCAATACAATTTCTTACGAAACAGGGTTCCATAATGTAGATTATTTTTGCAGAGCATTTAAAAAGAGTTATAAAATGACTCCAACAGAATATAGAAAAAGTAAAAATTCAACAGTAAAATAAAGTTAGACTAGAAGAGGAGAATGATATTATGATAATTAGAAAATACACAGAAAAAGACATTTCCGAGATGGTTCGCATCTGGAATGAAGTAGTAGAAGATGGCGAGGCCTTCCCACAGGAAGAGTTCCTGGACAATAAGACAGGGGCAGAATTCTTTGCATTACAGACCTATTGTGGAGTCGCGGATAACGATGGGAAAATTGTAGGACTTTATATCTTGCATCCGAATAACATTGGCCGCTGTGGGCACCTTGCAAATGCAAGTTATGCAGTGGATTCAACTTACCGAGGACAACATATCGGTGAAAAACTCGTGAGTGACTGCCTTGTACAGGCAAAGCTGCATGATTTTAAGATCCTACAGTTCAATGCAGTGGTAGAAAATAATGTTCACGCACGTCACTTGTACGAGAGATTAGGATTTGTGCAGATTGGAACGGTACCGAATGGATTCCGTATGAAGGATGGGACATATCAGAATATTTGTTTGTATTATAAGGAAGTGTAACAGAGGCCTATGATTATTGGGAGAGTGAGAGGGATTGAGACAAGGAGATAACCAAATGAACAACACGATTAATTACTACAATCAAAACGCAGAAAACTTCATAGCGAATACACAGAATGCAGACATGCATCCAACGCAGGAAAGATTTCTTCGATTGCTAGATGCGAACACATCAATTCTTGATTTTGGCTGTGGTTCTGGTCGTGATACAAAATATTTCCTTGAGAAAGGATATCAGGTAACGGCAACGGATGGATCAGCGGAACTTTGCAGATTAGCCAGTGAATTTACAGGTATTAAGGTTAAAGAAATGCTGTTTCAGGAGTTGGATGCAATAAATCAGTACGATGGCATTTGGGCATGTTCTTCTATTTTACATTTACCAAAGAAAGAACTTCTACCGGTAATTCAGAAAATGTGTGAAGTACTGAAAGACAATGGTATCATTTATACATCTTTCAAATATGGTGATTTTGAAGGGGAACGCAATGGACGTTATTTTACAGATTTTACAGAAAAAACGTTTCGGGAAGTTGTTGAGAAAATACCGGAGCTTACGATAGAGGAACATTGGATTACGAGTGACGTCAGACCGGGAAGAGGTGAGGAAAAGTGGCTCAATTTATTACTCCGCAAATGCAGTATACTTTAAATATTAACGGACAATATCATAATACTTTGGATATAGAGGGATTTTCTCAGATGATGAAGGATCCGTCATACTGTTATAAGTTCTACTGGCTGGAGGCAATTGTAAATATTACTTCTGAGGGAATTCAAGAGACAACATTTGATTCTCTTATTGATGAGATGATCTGCAATGCTTGGTATTCAGTGAGAGAATTTCATATTCATCTTAGTGGTATTCAGGCGGATGGACATGTGAGAGACGGATTGGAACGTGCGGTTAATAAACTTACAGAATTGAGTGATCTTCCAGCAAATGTATCCAAGGTAGAAATTAAGAATGCGATCAAAGAACATAATGTCGAGTTGAAACCGTTCAAAGAACAGCTTACTAATATGGTTCCAGGGCGCGCTTTGTCAGGTTTCTTTTCTAAAAGTCGTGAAGAAGTACCATGGGGAAGCATTCGCAGATTAACAGAATATATTAAAAAAATTGACCGCACTATTGGTTGTCTTCCATATACGTTTGGTGATAGTAGTAAGCTGAAAAAAGAAGTGTATTTTAATTCGGAATGGATGCATATGATACAAGACAATACTGTAAATATCCTTGGATGGATTCAGTATGAGAAAGTGAAATGGCTGCAGAATAATAATCCAGAAGTTCCGGGACTGATTTATAAGCTGGCACCGATGGACGAGAAAATGCGTAAGCTAAATAATGTACGCAAACTTTGGGAAGGAATTCTGGATATTCACGAAGTGCGTGACGTTTTTACGGGAAATCCTATTCTAAAAAAACAATATGACGTGGATCACTTTATACCTTGGTCGTTTGTTATGAATGATGAGCTGTGGAATCTAATGCCGATGGATTCTTCTCTAAATTCTTCCAAAAGCAATAAGCTTCCAAAGTGGGATCCGTTTTTTATTATATTTGCGGAAAATCAGTATGGAATGTACAATCTGATTCATGAAAAAGAAGAATTACATAAGCGTTTTCAGGCATGTTATAGAGATAATTTACATTCCATCTGGGCAGGACAGGAACTATACAGACCAGGAAATACAAAAGAAGAATTCTATAATATTTTACAGAAGAATATGCAACCAGTCTATGATTCAGCAAGACGTCAAGGTTATGAGATATGGAATTACTGATGTGGGAATCAAATGAAGCAGAATATATAAAGATACGAGGAAAAACGAAATGAACATACAGATTTTTGGAACTAAGAAATGCAACGACACTAAGAAAGCTGAACGTTTTTTCAAAGAGCGTGGAATCAAATTCCAGTTCATTGATATGAAGGAAAAAGGTATGAGTAAGGGTGAATTCAATTCAGTTGCCCAAGTGAACGGTGGATTAGAAAATATGATCAACTGGGAAGGAAAAGACAAAGATCTTCTTGCTCTCATTAAGTATATTGCAGATGAAGATAAGCTGGAAAAGGTGCTTGAAAATCCGCAGGTGATTAAAACGCCGGTTGTAAGAAATGGAAAACAATCAACACTTGGTTATCAGCCGGATGTCTGGAAAGCGTGGAAATAAGAAAGGTAAAGGATAAATTATTATGATTTATACAGTAAAGAGAATCGATGAAGATTTAGATTTTGGTTGCGAAGAACGAGCCAAAGACGCTCCGGTTATGGCAGTGGTTACACTTATAGATTCATCTGGAGAAGAATTGAGAATGAAAGTAGAGGATGACCTGCTTTATAAAAACAATATCAATGAAGGAGACAAGGTTTGTTACGATAAAAATGATCCGGATTCTGTTATTAGTCATATATCAGGAAAGTGTGGAAATGACGATGCAAATATTTGTTGATGCAGCTTCTGGCAATCGCGAGAACATGGCAGATCTGGGGCGCATTCTTTTAGTGCAATAGCATCAAAATGGTGTTATAATCACAAAAGCATCTGGGGAAAATAGATGCAGAAAATCTTGAATTATCACAAGGAGGCAGTTATGATGGATTTCTACAAGAGAGCACTTGAATTAAAAGACGAGACAATAGCGGACAGAAGATACATTCATCAGAATGCAGAGGCAGGACTTGAGCTTCCGAAGACGAAAGCTTATGTGATGGATAAGTTGAAGGAGTATGGCCTGAATCCGGTTGAATGTGGAGAGGGAGTTACGGCAACGCTTGGAAACGGCGGCAAAGTTCTTCTTCTGCGTGCAGATATGGACGGACTTCCGATGCCGGAGGAAAGCGGCGAACCATTTGCGTGTCCGACAGGAAAGACGGCACATACCTGCGGACATGATTTTCATGCAGCAATGCTTTTGAGTGCGGCAAGGATTTTGAAAGAGCAGGAAAGTGAGCTGAAAGGAACAGTAAAATTCATGTTCCAGCCGGCGGAAGAGACGTTTCAGGGAAGCAAGAATATGATCGAGCATGGGATTCTTGAGAATCCAAAGGTAGATGCAGCACTTGCATATCATGTATCTCCGGGAAAGATGCCGGTCGGACTTTTTATGTATAATGATAAAGGCACAATGATGTATTCTGTTGATGGGTTTAAAATCACGGTCAAAGGGAAAGGTTCTCACGGAGCTTATCCGCATGCAGGGATAGATCCGATCAATATTGGGGTGCACATTCATCTTGCATTACAGGAGCTGATTGCCAGAGAGACAGATCCGGCGCATGCATGCGTCCTGACGATTGGACAGTTTAAGGCCGGTGAGGCAGCAAATATTATCCCGGAGACAGCAGTTCTTCAGGGAACAATTCGTACAAATAATACGAAAGAGCGTAAACTTCTTGTTCGTCGAATGAAAGAAGTGGCAGAGAAGACTGCAGACGTATATAATGGAAGTGTGGAAATCGAGATGATCTCCGAAGTTCCGCCGTTGATCTGCAATCCGGCGTTGACGGATGAAATGATTGGATATATGAAAGAGATGGATATTCCGGGTCTTACTCCGGTTCCGGATGTGAGTGCAAGTGCATCGGAAGATTTTGCGGTGATCGCAGAGAAAGTGCCGAGTACATTTATGTATCTCTCAGCTGGTTATACGGATGAGCGGGGAACTTATCCGGCACACAATCCGAAGGTGCAGTTTAATGAAGATGTCTGCCCGATCGGTGTGGCATGCCTGGCTCAGTGTGCCGTAAAGTGGCTGGAGAGTCATCAGGAATAAGAAATAAAATACAAAATTAAGAGAAGAAATAAGAATACGATTGGAGAGCGATATGAGCATATTAAATGTAGAACATCTGACACATGGATTTGGAGACCGTGCAATCTTCAATGATGTGTCATTCCGACTTTTGAAAGGAGAGCACATTGGTCTTGTCGGAGCCAATGGAGAGGGTAAATCCACCTTTATGAGCATTGTTACAGGTAAAATGTTACCGGATGAAGGTAAGGTTGAGTGGTCCAAGAATGTGCATGCAGGTTATCTGGATCAGCATGCAGTTCTTGAGAAAGGAATGACGATCCGTCAGGCTCTGAAATCCGCATTTGATCCACTCCTTCAGAAAGAACAGAGGATGAATGAGATCTGTGATATGCTTGGAACAGCAGATGAGGAAGAAATGAATGCGCTGATGGAAGAACTTGGTACAATCCAGGACGAACTGACGCTGCATGATTTCTATACAATCGATGCGAAGGTAGAAGAGGTTGCGCGTGCACTTGGATTACTTGATCTTGGACTGGACAGAGATGTGACAGACTTAAGTGGTGGACAGAGAACGAAAGTTCTTCTTGCAAAACTTCTCCTTGAGAAACCGGATATCCTGCTTCTTGACGAGCCGACAAACTATTTGGATGAGGAACATATTGCATGGCTGAAGCGTTATCTTCTGGACTACGAGAATGCATTTATCCTTATTTCCCATGATATTCCGTTCTTAAATGAAGTCGTGAATATTATTTACCATATGGAAAATCAGGAATTGAACCGTTATGTGGGTGATTATGATCATTTCCAGGAAGTTTATGCAGTGAAGAAAGCTCAGCTTGAGGCAGCTTACCGCCGTCAGCAGCAGGAAATCAGTGAACTGAAGGACTTTGTTGCAAGAAATAAAGCGCGTGTATCTACAAGAAATATGGCGATGTCCCGTCAGAAAAAGCTGGATAAGATGGATGTGATCGAGCTTGCGGCAGAAAGACCAAAGCCGGAATTCCATTTCAAATACGGAAGAACTCCTGGTAAGATGCTTTTCGAGACGAAGGATCTTGTGACAGGATATGATGAACCATTATCCAAACCGTTGAATTTCTCTATGGAACGTGGACAGAAAATCGCACTTGTTGGAACAAATGGAATTGGAAAAACTACATTGCTGAAGAGTATTCTTGGATTGATTCCTTCCTTATCGGGAAGTGTTGAGCTTGGAGATAACCTTGAACTTGGGTATTTCGAGCAGGAAGTAAAGGGAGAAAATCGCAACAGCTGTATTGAAGAACTGTGGCAGGAATTTCCTTCTTATACACAATATCAGGTGCGTTCCGCACTTGCAAAATGCGGACTCACAACGAAGCATATCGAAAGTCAGGTGCGTGTGCTCAGTGGAGGTGAGCAGGCGAAGGTGCGTCTCTGTAAGCTGTTGAACAGAGATACGAACTTCCTTCTCCTTGATGAGCCAACCAATCACCTCGATGTGGATGCGAAGGATTCATTAAAACAGGCACTTCAGGAGTACAAGGGAAGTATCCTTCTGATCTGTCATGAACCTGAATTTTATCAGGATGTGGTTGATGAAGTGTGGGATATGAGCCAGTGGACAACGAAAGTATTTTAAAGAGAAATAGGAAACGGTTATTTTAACTATCTGTTAGATGGAAAAAGGGGGGCTTTTAGATGGCAGTCATGGATGTTGTAAAATACAATGGAAGACCGGATGTTTTTGCATGGAAATATCCAAGTGAAGAACTTGCGACATGGACACAGTTGGTAGTCAATCAGTCACAGGAAGCAGTTCTTGTAGAAGGTGGAAGAGTGACTGATGTGTTTGGACCTGGAACACATACTTTGGATACAATGAATATTCCAATCCTGAGTAAGATTATTAATCTTCCATTCGGTGGAAAATCTCCGTTCAAGGCAGAAGTATGGTATGTCAATAAAGGGTATTATCTTGATATTAAATGGGGAACACCAACACCAATCCAGATTCAGGATCCGAAGTATGGAGTCTTTATTCCGATACGATCAAATGGAGCATTTGGAATTCATGTATCAGATTCTGTAAGATTTTTGACCAAGCTTGTGACAACGATGAATGTTTTCGATGCAGATACAGTGACAAAGTATTTTAGAAGCCTGTATGTGACAAAGGTAAAGGATACGATTTCATCATATCTGCTTCACAGACAGATTAGTATTCTTGAAATGAATGCGTACATAGATGAGATTTCAGAATATATGAAGGAAACCATTTGTCCGGTAATGGAAGAATATGGACTGGAACTGACTTCATTTTATGTAAATGAAATCAGTACACCGGAAGATGATTCGTCTGTAAGACAGCTTAAAGAAGCATTGTCCAAGCGCGCGGAGATGGAGATCATTGGCTACAATTATCAGCAAGAGAGATCCTTTGATACATTAGAAAATGCGGTCAGCAGCGGGAATGCAGATGTGGGTTCAGTGATGGGTGCCGGAATGGGACTTGGAATGGGACTTGGTGTAGGAAGAGAAATGGGAGGCCAGTTTTCTTCTATGGCACAGAATCTGGATTTACGTGGTGGATATAGGAAAGCAAAATTCTGCCCGCAGTGTGGTAGTGAAGTTTCAGCCAGTGCAAAGTTCTGTTCTGAGTGTGGGAACAGGCTTGTGAGTAACGAGAGACATTGTCCACAGTGTGGAATTACATTGGAAGGAAATTCTCGCTTTTGTCCGGAATGTGGAAAACGATTAGATGGGGAGGAAAGATGAGATGTTGATTGTAAAAAAGGTTCTGTCAATAGTTGGGATTATCGGAGGGGCATTTTTCCTCCTGGTTGCTGCAATTTGCGTGGAAGAATGGTTCGTTGATCCTGCCTATGCGGCAGATATGGAAATCTCAGGATTGATTATGTGTATTGTTCTTGGAATTTTCGGGGCAATCCTGATCATGCTTGGAATTCAGACACTCCGTCTGCAAAAGATTTATCGAGAATATAAAGATGCTGTAGAAAGTTCGAAGGATGGATTTATCCCGGAGATGGCAGCGGTTCTTGGTCAGCCGGAGGATAAAGTGCGTAGAAATCTTGGAAAATTGTGTAAAAAGAAATATTTTGGCGAAGCTTATGTAGATAACAAGGCAAATTTATTTGTGCGAAAGAACCAGATGAGTCAAAAGATTGGAAATCCATCTTTTACAAAGGCGACCGAACAGACAAGTGTGGAGATTGTTACTGTGAGATGTAAAGGCTGTGGCGGTGTCAACAAGATACGAAGAGGAGCTGTGGGTGAGTGTGAGTATTGTGGATCTCCTATCCGCGGAGAATAGAAAGTGTTGCTGTCTGCATGGAGCGTAAACATCAGCTGGAAAATTGCACAAATAAAACTGCGCGTGAATTATGCAATAATCACGAAAATGTTTGAAAATTTAAAAACCTCTTAAAATTATACTGAAAAAATGTTATACTACACACGTAGAGTCTGTTATAAAAAAGGGCAGTACATTGTGGACAACAGCAGTGTAAGTGAAAAGAACAGGAGGTTTTAGAAATGCTCAGCAGAGGAGACGCAGTTGTATATAAGTGCAGAGGAGTGTACAAGGTAGAAGAAGTAGGAAAACTGGATTTTTCATTTGTGGACGGTAAAAAAGATTACTATACATTACAATCTATAGACAATCAGAGAGATAAGGCGTATGTTCCGATTGATGACGATAAGAACATCCGTCGTCCGGTGAGTGAGCAGAAAGCGAAGGAACTGCTGGACAAGCTTACAGAGGTTGATGTGCTGAATGTAAAGAATGAAAAGTACAGAGAACAGGAATACAAGGAGTGTATCTCAAGCTTCTGTCCTGAGAACTGGGTCAAAGTGTTGAAGACATTGTATAGCCGAACGAAACGAAGAGGCAGTATGACAAGCATGGATAAGAAATATCAGATGCTTCTGGAACATGCCCTTTCAAGTGAGATGAATTATGTTCTGGGAATCCCGGCAGGCGAGATGACAGAACTGATTAAAAAGAGTGAATAGAATTTAATACAACAAGCTCAACAGTTGGGGAAAAACAGAGTTTTTCCCTGATAGCTGTCGGGCATGGACTTGCGAAAAAATCATGTGCATGATATACTTCTCCTGAATCTATTATTTTAGGAGAAGTTTTTCGTTTTTTTCTGGTAGATTGTCAAGAAAGCGAACGTACCGAAAGGAGAACAACAATGAAGATGCTGTCGATTGAGCAGGAACTTAAGAGCAACTCTTATCCAGGGAGAGGAATTATTATTGGTAAAAGCCCGGATGGAAAGAAGGCTGTCACTGCCTATTTTATTATGGGACGCAGTGAGAACAGTAGAAACCGTGTGTTTGTAGAGGACGGAGAGGGAATCCGTACACAGGCATTTGATCCATCGAAGCTTACAGACCCAAGTCTGATTATTTACGCACCGGTCAGAGTGTTGGGCAATAAGACGATCGTAACGAACGGAGATCAGACAGATACGATTTATGAAGGAATGGATAAGCAGCTTACTTTTGAGCAGTCTCTTCGTTCTAGAGAATTCGAGCCGGATGGCCCGAACTACACACCACGTATTTCTGGTGTGATGCATATTGAAAATGGCAATTTCAATTATGCAATGTCAATCCTGAAGAGCAACAACGGAAACCCGGACAGCTGCAACAGATATACTTTTGCATACGAGAATCCGGCAGCAGGTGAAGCTCATTTTATTCACACTTATATGCATGATGGCAACCCACTTCCAAGTTTCGAGGGAGAACCGAAACTGGTAGAGGCAATGGACAACATGGAAGAGTTTGCAGACCTTCTTTGGAACAGCCTGAATGAGGAAAACAAAGTGTCATTATTTGTCCGTTACATTGATATCGAGACAGGTAACTATGAGACAAAGATCGTGAATAAGAACAAATAAGGAGCGTAAAGACAGATGAAAGAATTAGAATTGAAATACGGATGTAACCCGAACCAGAAACCTTCAAGAATTTATATGAATGACGACAGAGAGCTTCCAATTAAGGTACTCAGTGGACGTCCTGGATACATTAACTTTTTGGATGCGTTCAATGGATGGCAGCTGGTATCAGAACTGAAGAAAGCGACAGGACTTCCGGCCGCAACTTCATTCAAGCATGTATCACCGGCCGGAGCGGCTGTTGGTCTTCCACTGTCAGAGACACTGGCGAAGATTTACTGGGTAGATGATCTTGGAGAACTTTCTCCACTTGCATGTGCTTATGCAAGAGCGCGTGGCGCAGACCGTATGTCTTCTTTCGGTGATTTTATTTCTCTGTCTGACGTCTGTGACGTTGATACAGCGCGCCTGATCAAGAGAGAGGTATCTGATGGAGTGATCGCACCGGGATATGAGCCGGAGGCACTCGAGATCCTGAAACAGAAGAAAAAAGGAAATTACAATATCATTCAGATCGATCCGGATTATGTGCCGGCACCATTGGAGCACAAGGAAGTATTCGGAATTACATTTGAGCAGGGAAGAAATGAACTGAATATCGATAAAGATTTCTTCTCTAATGTGGTGACTGATGCGAAAGAGATCCCGGATGCAGCGAAGATTGATCTTGCTATTTCCATGATCACATTGAAATATACACAGTCCAACTCTGTATGTTACGTAAAAGATGGACAGGCAATCGGAATCGGTGCCGGACAGCAGTCAAGAATCCACTGTACACGTCTTGCAGGACAGAAGGCAGATAACTGGTGGCTGCGTCAGAATCCGAAGGTGCTTGGACTTCAGTTCAAGGATGGAATCGGTCGTGCTGACAGAGATAATGCGATTGATCTCTACATCGGAGAAGAGTATATGGATGTTCTTGCAGATGGTGTCTGGGAGAATACATTTAAGGTGAAACCGGAAGTATTTACAAGAGAAGAGAAGAGAGCATGGCTGGATCAGCTGACAGGTGTTGCGCTTGGTTCAGATGCATTCTTCCCATTCGGTGATAATATTGAGCGTGCACATAAGAGCGGTGTAACTTATATTGCACAGCCAGGTGGATCTGTGCGTGATGATAATGTAATTGCTACATGTAACAAATACGGTATGGCAATGGCATTTACAGGAATCCGTCTGTTCCATCATTAGAATTTTAAGATAAGATGATAAAAGAACCGGGACTTTTGGTGAAGAACCGGCGGTATAGAAAGGCTGAAAGATTATGGTGATAGAGACAAGAAGCCCGGAAGAGACATTTGCAGTCGGTAAAAGTCTTGGTGAAAAAGCATTCCCAGGTCAGGTGTTAACCCTGACCGGGGATCTTGGAGTTGGGAAAACAGTCTTTACTCAGGGACTTGCAGAAGGACTTGGGATTGAAGAACCGGTGAATAGTCCGACATTTACCATCGTTCAGGTTTATGAAGAAGGGCGTCTGCCCTTCTATCATTTTGATGTCTACAGAATTGGCGACATTGAAGAGATGGACGAGGTGGGATTTGAAGAATACGTGATGGGAGAAGGTGTCTCACTGATTGAGTGGGCGAATCTGATTGAAGAGATTCTTCCGGAACGCCGGACAAATATTCTGATCGAAAAGGATCTGACACAGGGATTTGATTATCGTCGGATCACAATCGAGGAACAATAACCGAAAAAATTAGAAGAATGGAACAAAGAGAGGCTGTTGATATAGAGGAGATTCTTACAGCAGCTGACAGAGGAAGGAAGCAAGAGCATGAGAGTATTGGCAATAGACAGCTCAGGGCTGACAGCAACGGTTGCAGTCGTTGAGGATGAACAGACAATTGCGGAGTATACCGTGAATTATAAAAAGACACATTCGCAGACACTTCTGCCAATGATTGATGAAGTGAAGAAGATGATCGATCTGGATCTGTCCAGTATTGATGCGATTGCTGTGTCAGGAGGACCGGGTTCTTTTACCGGACTTAGAATCGGATCTGCTACTGCGAAAGGATTGGGACTTGCTCTTGGAAAACCTCTGATCCATGTTCCGACAGTGGATGCACTGGCCTATAATGTTTATGGATGCGGCGACCTGATCTGTCCGATCATGGATGCCAGAAGAAAACAGGTTTATACAGGATTATATTCATTTTCACATGAAGTGAAAGACGGAACACATCTGACAGAAGCTGTGTTTCAGGTAGAAGAACAACAGATGGCGATAGCTGTAGAAGAGTTGATCGGTAAGCTGAATGCTTATAAACGTCCGGTTGTATTTTTAGGAGACGGAGTACCGGTGTATCGTCAAATGCTCGAGGAGGGACTTGAAGTCCCATATTCATTTGCCCCATCCTACATGAACCGTCAGAGAGCGGCTGTAGTGGGAGCACTTGGTATTGCGTATTATTATGCAGGAAAATATGAGACAGCAGAGGCACATAAGCCGGATTATCTGCGTGTGTCTCAGGCAGAGCGCGAACGTGCGCAGCGTGAAAAGGAAGCAAAGACAGAAGTACGTGAGATGACGATTGAAGACGGCGCTGTAGTTGCTGAGATTGAGCATCAGTCATTTAACGATGCCTGGAGCGAGAAGGCGATTTTAGAGACATTGGAACAGAATAACAGTGTCTGTTTTGTTGCGGAGAAAGCAGGAAAACGGGTAGGATATCTGCTTGGATATACTGCAGTTGATGAAGTGGAGATCGCAAGAATCGCAGTGATCGATGAGATGAAACGTCAGGGGGTCGGCCATGCGTTAATGGAAACTTTGCAGGCGTGGAGTAAAGAACATCAGATTGCAAAGGTTCTGCTGGATGTAAGAGAGAGTAATCAGGCAGCAGGAGCATTTTATGCAAGAGAAGGGTTCGTAAAAGATGGAGTCCGCAAAGAGTTCTATCAGGATCCGAAGGAAGATGCAGTACTGATGAGTCTGGAGATAGACAAATAACCAGCAGTTTCCAGTGGAAATTGCGAAAACTGTTTTGTATAATTGAGGCGTAACAAAGGAAGAAAACAGGAATCTTCTGTTTTTGTAAATTACAATGGTGAGTACAACATAATTGCTGCTCACAGGAGGAAAACGTATGCGCCAGTATCAGTTGAAAGAAACAAAAGAAATTACGAAAATTATTTGTAACCGGTGTGGAAAAGAAACAAAAGTTGTGAGTGGGATTCCGAAAAGAGAGATGCTTCATGTAGAGCATACCTGGGGCTATTTTTCAGGAAAAGATGGAGAAAGCTGCAGCTTTGATCTGTGCGAGGAGTGTTTTGATGAAATTACAAAGGGGTTCCTCATTCCAACCGAATGTAAAGATGAATGAAAGAGTCTGGTTTGCAGTTTCAGGCAAACCGTAATGGACCAGAAGATAGAGGAATGTTATGTTAGATGTATGTTTGCTTGGAAGTGGTGGGATGATGCCGCTTCCTTATCGTTTCCTTACGTCCTTAATGACAAGGTTTAACGGAAGCAGTCTGATGATTGACTGCGGAGAAGGAACACAGGTAGCAGTAAAAGAGAAGGGTTGGAGTTTTAAACCTATCGATGTGATCTGTTTTACTCATTATCATGGGGATCATATCAGTGGACTTCCGGGTCTTCTACTTACAATGGGAAATGCAGACCGTAGGGAACCGTTGACACTGATCGGACCGAAAGGTCTTGAAAGGGTTGTTAGTTGCCTGCGCGTAATTGCGCCGGAACTGCCATTTCCAATCATTTATCAGGAGATTCAGGGAGCGGAGCAGACATTTGAGTTAAATGGATACCGGCTGAAAGCATTTCGTGTAAATCATAATGTACTTTGCTATGGTTACACAATTGAAATTGACCGCGCCGGTAAGTTCGATGTGGAACGTGCCCGTGCAAATGAGATTCCACAGAAATACTGGAGTCGTCTGCAGAATGGAGAGACTGTTGAAAGTGAAATGGGAATTCTGACACCGGATATGGTACTCGGTCCACAGAGAAAAGGAATTAAGCTGACTTATACAACGGATACAAGACCGACAGATTCGATTCGCGAGAATGCGAAAGATTCTGATCTTTTCATCTGCGAAGGTATGTATGGAGAGAAAGAGAAGGCAGCGAAGGCAGTAGAGTACAAGCATATGACATTTTATGAAGCAGCAGAACTGGCGAAAGAAGCGAATGTTGGCGAGATGTGGCTGACACATTATAGCCCGTCACTTACAAAGCCGGAACATTATATGAATGATGTGAGAAAGATATTCCCTCGGGCGAAAGCCGGAAAGGATGGAATGTCTGTTGATCTGATGTTTGAAGATTGAGAGGGATAGAAAATGAGTGAAAGCAAAGAGGTTAATATACTGGCGATCGAAAGTTCCTGTGATGAGACAGCGGCAGCAGTAGTTCGAAACGGAAGAGAAGTGCGCTCAAATATTATTTCTTCCCAGATCGATCTGCATAAATTATACGGTGGTGTTGTGCCGGAAATCGCATCCAGAAAGCATATTGAGAAGATTAATCAGGTTATTGAAGAGGCGCTTAGCGAAGCAGGGACAACATTAGATGAGATTGACGCAATCGGTGTAACTTATGGACCGGGGCTTGTAGGAGCCCTGCTTGTTGGCGTGGCCGAAGCGAAAGCAATCGCATGGGCGAAAGATATTCCACTTGTCGGAGTGCATCATATTGAGGGGCACATTTCAGCAAATTATATTGAACACCCAGATCTTGAGCCACCGTTTGTGTGTCTTGTTGCGTCCGGCGGACATACACATCTTGTATGTGTGAAAGAGTATGGAAAGTATGAGATCCTTGGAAGAACCAGAGATGATGCAGCAGGTGAAGCTTATGATAAAGTGGCTCGTGCAATCGGACTTGGTTATCCGGGTGGTCCAAAGATTGACCGTATTGCCAAAGAAGGGAATCCGGATGCAATCCAGTTCCCGAAGGCAAAGGTAAATGATGCAGAGTATGATTTTAGTTTTAGTGGACTGAAATCAGCTGTACTGAATTATATTAATGGCTGTAAGATGAAAGGGGAAACTTTCGATCCTGCAGACCTTGCAGCATCTTTCCAGAAGGCAGTAGTAGAAGTTCTTGTGGGGAATTCAATGCGTGCGGCAGAAAAACTTGGTATGAAAAAATTCGCGATCGCAGGTGGTGTTGCATCGAACTCTGCTTTGCGTGTAGCAATGGAAGAGGCCTGTGAGAAACGTGGAATGAAATTCTACCGTCCGTCACCGATTTACTGTACAGATAATGCGGCAATGATCGGAGCGGCGGCTTATTATGAGTACCTTGCAGGAACTCGTTCGGGATGGGATTTGAATGCTGTGCCGAACCTGAAGCTTGGAGAGAGATAGAAATGAATAAGTGGAAAACGAAAAGTTATCCACACGATTCTTTGAATTGTAATGAGATATGAACAGGATTTTGCGATGAGTTGTGAATAACTTTGCAAAATCCTGTATTTAATGTGAATAACAGGAGAGAAAAATGGAGAAGAAATATTGTACAGCGGTTGTTCTTGCTGGCGGAAGTGGAAAAAGAATGGGGACAAAAGTTCATAAACAGTACTTGATGCTGAAAGGCTATCCTGTACTTTATTATTCTCTGAAAGCATTTCAGGATTCTGCGTGGATTGATGAGATCGTTCTTGTCAGTGGTGCAGGGGAAGAAGAATACTGCCAAAAGGAAATCGTAGAGAAATACGATTTTTCTAAAGTGCGTAAAATTGTAGCCGGAGGTGCAGAACGTTATAATTCTGTCTGGAATGGCCTGCAGCAGATCACAGAAAAAAACGGGTTCGTATATATTCATGACGGGGCAAGACCGTTTGTGGATGATGCTATGATTGAGCGCGCCTATTCTTGCGTGGAAGAAACGAATGCATGTGTTGCCGGCATGCCTGTAAAGGATACAATCAAAGTCGTGGACGAAAAGAATTATGTGAAAGGCACACCGGAGCGAAAAACACTCTGGCTTGTTCAGACACCACAGGTTTTTAATATCCAGCTGATCAAAGAAGCTTATCAGAAATTAATCAACGAGAAAATCGAAAATGCGACAGATGATGCGATGGTAGTCGAGCTGATGATGGGACATACTGTTAAATTATATCCCGGAGCATATGAAAATATAAAAATCACAACACCGGAAGATCTTCTTGTGGCGGAAGCGTTTCTGTAGGAATATGCAAGGGAATTCAAGAAAAGAGGGGGATTTTCCGATGCTGTAAAGTGTGGAAAAAGTCCCCAAAATCAAGGAAAACAAAGAAAATTAAAAAAATGTGAAAAAAATGAAAAAAAGGTGTTGACATTTAGGTCTACCTTATGATAAGATTATCAGCGTCGCAAGTGAAACGACAACAACTTAATAAGAATTGCTAATCGGCAATGATTAGGTATTATGGAGAGGTATCGAAGTGGTCATAACGAGGCGGTCTTGAAAACCGTTTGTCCGAAAGGGCGCGTGGGTTCGAATCCCACCCTCTCCGTTTTTTATGGAGAAGTACCCAAGCTGGCCGAAGGGGCTCCCCTGGAAAGGGAGTAGGTCGTTAGTAGCGGCGCGAGGGTTCAAATCCCTCCTTCTCCGTTTGTTTTATGAAAACTCATAAAACTTTTTGAAAAAAGTTCTTGACAAACAAAAACAGCTGTGTTAATATAAATAAGCTGTCGCTTGAAAAGAACGACACAAACAAAGAACCTTGATAACTGAACAATAGACAACAACAACCCTTGAAAATTTCTTTAAGAGAAGATTTTTAAGAACGGTTT
>ERZ869983.200-NODE-200-length-20445-cov-5.702131_pt1 | contig 20445 bp, 20 predicted proteins | sample MGYA00521106_ERZ869983 | MGnify/ENA primary metagenome ERZ869983 (study PRJEB32232, sample SAMN07284972) | human gut metagenome | biome: human-associated habitat; material: feces | host: Homo sapiens | place: Tanzania | collected 2014-04-05 ...
TAGGTTCTTCTGATCAAGTAAGACAATTATCTGCAGGTGCTATCCAATTAAATGATGGTGTTAAAGCTTTACAAACTGGATTAACAGCTTATACAAATGGTGTGGATACTTTGGCAGCAGGAAGTCAACAATTGTATGGAATTCCTCAAGGTGTTTCACAAATTCAAAATGGAGTATCAGGTAATTTAGGTCAAGGGAAAACAAATCTATTGGATGGTGCAACCCAATTAAATGAAGGCTTAAAACAATTAGAAGCACAAGTAAATGCGATTACTCCAGATCAATTAGAGACTATGCAAAATCAAGTTTCGACATCTATGAAAACATTAGAAGGTATGAAGACTCTATTAGGTAGTGATGTACAGACATTGACAAAATTACAAACTACATTAACTGGTGCCGTAAGTACATTGGACACTTTAGCTAATACAGAAACTGGTGAATTAACACAAAAAATTGGTACTGTGATGAAGGATGTTGCTACTTTACAAGCACAAATTAATAATGATAAAAATGTTATCGATTCACACAATGAAGAGATTACAAATAAAGTAAAAGATATTAATGATCAAATTGATACAATCAATTCACAAATCAGTACAGCTGTAAATACGGCAAACAATAATATTGATGCTGCATATGCTGATGCAAATAGTGCCATTGAAAGTGCAGCACAAGATGCTGAAGCAAAAAGAGATAAAGATTTAGCAGATAAAATTCGTGGATGTAAGTTAGGGGCTGCTCAAAAGGTTGAAGCACCAAGTGTTGAGAATGGTATGCAGTTAAGTCACATTACTTTAGGTGAATTAAAGTCATTTGATGAAATTAAGACAAATGATTTTGCACAGCACATTAAAGAGTTAAATGGTGAAATGACTAAGATTGAAAAAACTTTAGCAGGAATGAATGAACAATTAAATGGCGCAAAGGCACTTATCTTAGGTAAGAACTTAGATGGAACAGCAGGATTAGCTGGGGATGTTCAAAATGCCATCAATACATTAGGTGATATGAATTCAATGTTAGATACTTATACATCTGCAAGTTCTACTATGAATTTCAAGCAATTGGTAACTAAATTGCAGGTTGCTACAAAACAATTATCTGCAGGTTCAGAAGGAATCTTAGGTGGTGTTCAACAAGTAAATGCTGGATTAACTCAACTTCAAAAGAAATCTCAAGCTGGAATTACTCAAGTTGCCCAAGGAAGCAAAACATTATCTTCTAACTCAGCTACATTAAATGGTGGTGCTAGTGCATTATCTGAAGCAACTGGAACATTAGCTGGTAAGAGTGGAACATTTAATGAAATGGCTGATGGATTAGATACATTAGGTGAAGCATTTGAAACATTGAATGATGGTGCTAAACAATTGTATGAGGGTAATGAACAATTCAAGTCTGAAGGATTGGATCAATTGAAAGAAAAGGTTGATTTAGGTGTTGGAGAACTTGAAACATTACAAAGTGTAATGAATGAAATCGAAGCTATGAATAAAGAATATGCTTCTTACTCTGGTGCTCCAGAAGGGGCTACAGTAACTAGTCGTTATGTATTCCGTACTAAGGAAGAAAGCTCTAAATAGTTTATAAAGGTATTCTTCGGAATGCCTTTTTAATTTGATATTCTTTGGTTGGCGTGTTAAAATAAAAAGGAATTTATATGGGGGTATATAATCATGAAACATATTAATACAGTAGATACTCGTAACTTGTGTGAAAGCGCAAAAAATGGTGGATGTGGAGAATGCCAAACTTCTTGCCAATCAGCATGTAAAACTAGCTGTGGTATTGCCAACCAAGCTTGCGAAAACAACAAAGAAAGTAAGTAATAAAGAAATGCCGAAGTGATTCGGCTTTTTTAAAGTCTTTTCAATGCCGCCTATATAGGTAGCATTTTTTAAATTTAGAGGAGGAAATATAGATGATTCATCAGTATAAGATGTTTAATCAGAATATTGTATTGGATATTTGTTCAGGAAGTATTCATGTGGTAGATGAAATCGCATATGATATGATTGCTGAATTTTTAGATAAGGATAAAAATGCTTTAGTTTCAAAAATGAAAGAAAAATATCCTGAAGTAGAAACATCTGAATTAGAAGAATGTTACGACCAAATTTTAGAATTAAAAGAACAAGGTCGTTTATTTAGTGAAGATACATATGAGCCGATGGCCGGTCAATTAAAGGCAAAGACAAGTGGTGTAATTAAGGCTTTATGTCTACATATTGCCCATACTTGTAACTTGAATTGTTCTTATTGCTTTGCCAGCCAAGGAAAGTATCATGGAAATCGTGCCTTGATGAGCTTTGAAACTGGTAAGCGTGCCCTTGATTTTTTGGTGGAAAATTCAGGCACTCGTAGAAACTTAGAAGTGGATTTCTTCGGTGGAGAACCACTTATGAATTTTGATGTTGTAAAACAATTGGTTGCTTATGCTCGTAGCATTGAAAAAGAAGCAGGAAAGAATTTCCGCTTTACATTAACGACAAATGGTATGTTGATTGATGATGATGTGATTGAGTTTGCGAACAAAGAAATGAGCAATGTTGTTCTAAGTTTAGATGGACGTAAAGAAATTCATGATCGTTATCGTGTGGATTATTCAGGAAAGGGAAGCTTTGATACAATTGTTCCAAAGTTTCAAAAATTAGTAAAAGCCCGTGGAGGTAAGGATTATTATATGCGTGGTACATTTACACATGCCAATCCAGACTTCTTAAAAGATGTTCAACAAATGTTAGACTTAGGATTTAGAGAACTAAGTATGGAACCTGTTGTTGCCAAGTCAGATGATCCAGCTGCACTTAATGAAGCAGATCGAGAAATTGTTATGAAACAATATGAAGATTTAGCTAAATTGATGTTGGAATATGATGAGAAGAAAGACCCATTTACTTTCTATCACTATATGATTGATTTAAAAGGTGGACCATGTATTTATAAACGTATTTCAGGATGTGGTTCAGGAACCGAATATATGGCAGTTACACCATGGGGAGATTTATATCCTTGTCACCAATTTGTAGGAGAAGAAGCATTTAAATTAGGAGATATTTATACAGGTGTCACAAACAAGAAGATTCAGGATGAATTCGCATCATGCAACGTATATGCACGTAAAGAATGTGCAGACTGCTGGGCAAGATTATATTGTTCAGGAGGATGTGCAGCCAATGCATACCATGCGACAGGATCTGTCAAAGGTGTATATAAAGAGGGTTGTGAATTATTCTGTAAACGACTAGAGTGTGCACTTGCCGTAGCTATTATTCGAGATATGAAAGAAAATAGTCATGAAGACGCCGATTGTTAGTTTTCTAAAATCATATCAAGAAAAATCACCCGTAAGAATGCATATGCCAGGCCATAAAGGTGCTGGCATTCTTGGTTTTGAAGGGATGGATCTTACAGAAATTCATGGAGCAGATGAATTGTTTGCGGCAGAAGGAATTATTAAGGAAAGTGAACAAAATGCATCTTCTTTATTTGGATGTCCAACCTATTATTCAACACAAGGCTCAACCTTATGTATTCAAACAATGTGTACAATATTATGTCAAGATGCCAAAAGTAAAGGCAAGAAACCTAAGATTCTTGCAGGAAGAAATGCGCATCGAAGCTTTATTCATGCGGCTGCACTATTAGATTTTGACATTGAATGGCTATATGGGAACAGTGATTATTTATCTTGCAAGGTGAGTGCCAAAGATTTAGAAAAGGAAATCGTTGAAAACCATCCAACGGCTGTATATCTGACAAATCCAGACTACTTAGGAAATCTTTTAGATATTAAAGCTTTAGCTTCTATATGTAAAAAACACAATGTATTACTAGCCATCGACAATGCTCATGGTGCGTATCTTCGCTTTCTTGAAAGTTCTTTGCATCCGATTGATTTAGGAGCGGATTTATGTTGTGACTCGGCTCATAAAACACTACCGGTATTAACGGGTGGAGCTTATTTGCACTTAAGTGATTCTCTTAATAAAGAATGGGGAAATGATGTAAAGCATTTTATGGAATACTTTTCTTCCACAAGCCCATCCTATTTGATTATGGCTTCTTTAGATGCGGCAAATGATATATTGAATCGTACATTTAGAAAGTCTTTGTCTGAATGTGTTCGAAGTGTTGCCTCTTTGAAAAATACATTAGTTCAACATGGATATACTGTTTTATCTGGTGAACCCATGAAGATTACGATTTCAACGAAAGAGTATGGTTATACAGGAAATGAAATCGCAGATCTTTTAATGGATTGTGACATCTACCCCGAATTCTATGACTCTGATTATATTGTATTGATGCCATCTCCATATAATACGAAAGAAGATTTTATTCGATTAGAAACCTGTTTATGTGAAATTGAAAGAAAAGATGCGATACTAACCTCTTTTCCTAAGTTAGAATGTGCTCAGAAAGTTATGAATGTACGACAAGCCTTATTTGCACCAAGTATAACAGTTGATGTTTCCAAATCTTTAGGGAAAATATGTTCAAGTGTTACTGTGTCGTGCCCTCCTGCTATTCTGCCGGTGATTCCAGGTGAAATTATTAGTGAGAGTGTAATAGAAGTCATGAAATATTATGGAATTGAATCTGTACGAGTTGTCAAATAGTGACAGCTCTTTTTCTTTTGTATATGTGAAACCGCTAACAATTGAAGTATAATGTAATAAGAAGTAAACATAATATAAGGAGGACAATCATATGTTTGACAAATTATTTGATCCCATACAAATACGTGGTATGGAAATGCGAAATCGCATTGTGATGTCTGCGATGGGAACACATGAAAGTGCAGAAAGTGAAGATGGGAAGAGTGTTACGGATAAGCTAATTACGTATCATGTGGCTCGCGCAAAAGGTGGAAATGGATTAAATACAATAGAAGTGACAAGTGTTGATGCAGCCAGTGCTCCACATGGATTTTTATCGATTGCCGAAGATAAGTATATCCCTGGGTTTAGAAAATTAAATGATGCCGTGCATGAAGCCGGAGGAAAAACTTGCGTTCAATTATGGCAAGGTGGATTGGCTGTTGCTTCAGATCAAACGGCTCAAATCTTAGTACCTAATGATTTACCATTAAGTCCACAATATACAGTGCCAGCTATCACAAACGAAAGATTGCTCGATATAATAGATAAGTTTGGACAAGCCGCAAGACGTGCAGTAGAAGCAGGATTTGATTGTTTAGAATTCCATTGTGCACATAACTATTTACCACATTCAATGTTGTCAGGTGGAATCAATCATAGAAATGATGAGTGGGGTGGATCTTTTGAAAACCGTAAGAAATTCCCATTGGAATGTATTAAATCTATTCGTGCCAATATGCCAGAGGACATGCCATTATTCATGCGTGTCGATTGTCATGATGACATGTTAGAAGGTGGATTAACGATTGAAGAAGTGATTGAATTTTGTAAAGATGCTAAAGAAATAGGTGTAGATGTATTAAACATTAGTCGTGGAAATATTTTAACGGCTGCTACATTATATGAAGTGGCTCCAGTAGATATTGAAAATGGATTTAATGTAGAAAATGCAGCACGTATTCGAAAAGAAACGGGTATGTTGACAATGCCTTGTGGACGTATCAATACACCTGAATTTGCCGAAAAGATTTTAGAAGAAGATAAGGCAGATCTTGTTGTTATGGCACGTGCTCAGCTTGCCGATGCCAACTTCTGTAATAAGGCAAAGGAAGGTAAAGTCAATCAGATTCGCTATTGTATCGGATGTAACCAAGGCTGCTACGATTCATTTTGTGCTTCTCTATATAATCCTGCAATTAAACACATTACTTGTATGCGAAATCCTGGTTTATTAGAAGAAGAAACATTAGGATTGAAACAATCTTCTTCACCTAAAAAAGTAGTAATTCTAGGTGGTGGAATTGCTGGTATGGAAGCGGCTCTAGATTTAAAAGAAACAGGCAATACACCAATCTTATTTGAAAAGAGTGATAGTCTTGGTGGACAGTTCTTATTAGCTGGAGCTATTTCTGCTAAAAAAGACTTTAAGAATGCCGTAGACAAAATGATTTTAGATGTTCAAGAATCTGGAATTGAAGTACACTTAAATACTGTTGTTACTAAGGAAATGCTTGAAGAAATTAAGCCAGATGCATTGATTGTTGCGATTGGATCTAGTCCAATTGTACTTCCAATCGAGGGGAATGAAAGGACAATTATTGCACATGATGTATTAAGTGAAAAGGTAGAAGTACCAGGTGAGAATGTAGTTGTAATTGGTGGTGGACTTGTTGGTTTTGAAACAGCTGAATTCTTGGCTGCAAGACAAAAGAAAGTCACTGTTTTAGAAATGAAAGAAAAAGCACTACAAGATCTAGGTCCATTGCGTCAGATTACAGCTCAGTTTGCGATGGCACAAATGCCTATCACAATCGAAACAAGTGCAGCTGTAGAAAGAATTGATGATAAGGTTGTAGTTGCGAGTGGCAAAGAATATCCATATGACAGTGTGATTATGGCCGTTGGATCAAAAGCCTATGATACAAGTATGTATTCAGATTTAGGTATTCCTACATACATCGTTGGTGACTGCAAGAAAGCAGGTGTTGCCTTAGATGCATTTAAAGATGCTTATCATGCGGTATTAGAAATTAATAAATAATAAAAATAGTGAAGTCTTAATCGGCTTCACTTTTAAATTGGTCAATATATTTTTGTACTGAATCTGTCATCTCTTTTGAAAAATCAGAATTGTATTTTCTGTTACAAAAAGCTGTTGCCCATTCATGTAATGTTTTATTTCCAGCTTTGTGTTCAAACATATTTTCTAGTTCTTGTTGGCTTTTTCTTTGATAGTGATTCACACAAACAATATCTTCTAATTGACAACGCTCTGGTTTTTGCCTTTTAAAATGATCACTTGTAGGATATCCAAGTACTAACATGCATACAGGCACTACATATTCACTTAGATTTAATAATTCTCTATGTAAATCATGCTGTTCTAAAATATCCCCTATGTAACAAGATCCAATTCCAAGACTTTCGGCAGCTACAACCGCATTTTGTGCGGCAATGGTCGCATCCGTTGTGGCCAGTAATAAATCACCTACGCCTGGCTTTCTTGGATTACAATTTTCATAATTAAAAAAATCATACCATTTCTGAAAATCAGCACAGAAAATTAAAACCATTTTAGCTTGATTAATAAAAGGTTGATTGTCACAAGTTTTAGATAGTGTTTCTTGTAGTTTCTTATCTTGTACATCAATAATTGTATACATTTGTTGGTTTCCAGCACTTGGTGCTTGCATGGTAGCTTCTAAGATCAATTTTCTTTCTTCTTGTGAAATATCTTTATCTTCAAAGATACGACAAGACTTACGGTCAAATAAACTTTGAATAATTGGATTCATAAACATTCCTTCTTTCTTTTGAAATTATTTTACAATAGTTATGATATTATTTAGGTATGAAACTAAAAGAAATTAAGAAAAATGCACATAAAAATGTAAAAACACACTATGCGACTTATTTAGTGTTATGTCTTGCGGCAGTACTTATGGGAAGTGAATTCAGTTCGACTTTATCACTTTTAAAACAAGATAATGCCAAAAGTGTTTCAGGCTTATTAATGCACTCCTCTTTTGTAAAGTCTATGACATTTTTATTTCCTAAAGACGTCTTTGGTACAACAAATGGTGTGTTTGCCACGGTTGTGAATGGTGTTACATCTGGTTCTTTTGTGAAGACACTATTTTTAGGTTTATCAACCATTGTTCATTCAAAAGATATAGCGAGTACTTGTTTTGTCGTGATGGGTTTATGCATATCTGTATTTTATAGAGTGTACATTGTGAATGTTTTACCAGTGATTAATCGCAGACTCTTTTTGGAAGGAAGAGTTTATGCCAAACTTCCACTCGATCGATTGGTGTATTTAATGCGTATTCGTAAACAGATGCATGTTGCGTTTGTGAAGTTAGTGAAATCAATCATTATGACAGTTATGAATTTGACTGTTATAGGAGGCATTTACTTTTACTATGTATATTTTTTAGTGGATTATATTTTGGCAGAGAATCCAACAATATCTTTAAAAGATGCATTTTCTCTATCTCGTAATATGATGAAGGGGCATAAGTTTGAATGTTTTAAGTGGCAATTATCTATGGCCGGATGGTACATTCTCGATGTTTGTACATTTGGAATTAGTGCTATATTCTATTCAAATATGTATCGTATGTCAGTCATGTGTGAATTTTATACATTAAGAAGAAAAGAATTTCAGAGTGCCATATTAAATGATACGTATTTATTTGAAAAACCAAGTAGTGCTTTGATGCGAAATACATATTCTGATGTCATTTCAGCATTAAATGCGAAGAATCCAATAGAAAATGCGTATACGGGCGTTAAAAAATTCTTGTGTGATAATTTTGGAATCATCTTTCATTTGAGTTCAAAAGAAAAACAATATGAAAGATATACCTATAATAAAATGGAAGCTGAAACGATGATTACCGAAGTGTATTTATTATGTTATCCTGTAAGGTTGTCGCCAATTGAAGAAGAGTATAAGAAATCGAATCTTCGTGTGTTGCATCCAAATCGAAATTACACATTAACATCTATTTTAGTATGTTTCTTCTTTATGTGTTTTGTCGGATGGATCTGGGAAGTCAGTCTTTCAATGATCAGCTATGGAAAATTTGTGAATCGTGGTGTTTTACATGGTCCATGGATTCCTATTTATGGTTTTGGCTGTGTTTTGATTTTACTTTTATTAAAACGATTTAGAATGCGACCCAAAGTTGAATTTAGTATGGCCGTACTTTTGTGCGGATGTATTGAATATTTCACAGGATTCTTTTTAGAACTTACGCATAATGGTCAGAAATGGTGGGATTATACAGGCTACTTCTTAAATCTTCATGGAAGAATTTGTGCGGAAGGATTATTGGTGTTTGGCATTGGTGGCATGGCATTCGTCTATGTGGTTGCGCCATTAATTGATAACTGGGTAAAGGAACATTTGAATAAAAAATTATCAGCAGCCTGTTTAGTTTTACTTCTTTTATTTGGTGGGGATGTGATTTATTCGCATTTTGAACCTAATGTAGGAGAGGGTGTGACAAGATGATAAAAAAGTTAAATGGAAATCAAATCAAGATGATTGCGATCATTGCGATGTTTATGGATCATTTCGCAACAACGTTGTATCCAAATTATGAAAAATTTTGGTGGCTTTTATTGATTCATTTGATTGGACGAGTGGCAGCACCTATTATGTGGTTTATGGTGGTGGAAGGCTATACGCATACGCATAGTTTAAAAAAATATTTAGAAAGATTATTGATCTTTTCAATTATCGCTCACTTTGCGTATAACTTCTGTTTTGGCATATCTTTTATTCCATTTAAAGAATCATTCTTAAATCAAACAAGTATTATATGGCCACTCTTCTTATCGGTGATTGGTTTATGGGTAGAAGATCAAGATTGGAAAGACGCAAAGAAGATAGGTTGTATTCTAATTCTATGTTTATTGGCATTTCCAAGTGATTGGTCATGTTTTCCAATTCTTTGTACAAACCACATTTATAAAAATCAAGGCAATCTAAAAAAACAAGTACTCGGTATGGCCTTATATATTTCTATGTATGTCCTTGTCTATTGTTTATGTATTGATGTAGTTTATGGTTTATTACAGTTTGGGATTATTTTAGTATATCCTATTATGTCTTTATATGATGGAACAAGAGGAAAGAGTACATTTATGAAATGGTTCTTCTATTGGTTTTATGTAGGACATTTAGTTTTGTGTGGATTGATTCGTGTAATGATGTAGAGGTAAAGAATGGATGAGTAAAAAAGTACGTAGAGTGCCAGTCATTCTTGATGCAGGAGAAATTAAAAATTTGCCACAGGAAGATATATAAATGATTTTAAGAGGGGCAGATGAATTGATTTCAACTGGTGGAAGAAGCATGTTGGCTAAAATATTAAAGGGTTCAAAGGATAAAAAGATATTTGAACATAAACTAAATGAATGTCCTGCTTATGGATATTATCAGGATATGAAGTTGGATGATATCGCAAAATGCATTGATTGGATGATCAAGGAAGATTATCTCAGAATTGAGTATGATTATCGTCTTCCTTTATTGGTGTTTTCAGATAAAGGATGGCAAATAGAAAAAGAAACCTTTGCCCAAGAACTTTATCAGAGAATGTGCTTAGATGTAGAAGAAAAAAAGGCTCGTGTCTTATTTGAGATGAAAGAAGTAAATAGACAGGTTGTCATGCGTGTACTTGATAAAATCGAGAAAGATGGAACTGCTGAATTTCTACCTTACTTAGAAGCATGGAAGATGATGGAAGTAAAGAAAGTTGCGGCAAGAATTGCAGAAGTAGAAAATAAGATAAACAAGAATTTATAGAGGTGAATATGAAAATATTAATATTTGGGATGGGTAACATTGGAAAGACAACTATTGGTGAATTGTTGGCAAAGAAAATAGGGTACGATTTTATCGATATGGATACGAAAATCAAAGAAAAGTATGGAACAATGCTTGGTTTTCAAAATGAATATAATGATCAATATGAACGTGATGAAATACGTGCAGAAATGATTTCTTCTTGGATCAAAGAAAAGGAAAATGTAGTCATTGCCCTAAGTCCTATTGCGTATTTAGATGCATATGAAGATTTCTTTGAAGATTCAGATATCATTTGTTTCGACTTAACAGATCGAGCAGAAAATATTTTTAAACGCTTGGTATTTACCGATGATAATGATAATCTTTTGCACATTCCTCAATCGTATTTAGATAAGCATGAGGCGTATTATATACGTGAAATACAGGCGGATTTTGATTATTTCCATACTTTGTATGCATCAAGAATGGATTCGATTTCAATGGATGGTAAAAGCTTAGATAAAATTGTTGAGGATATATGCATGAAATATAAATTAGTCTAAGATTGTGATATAATCTATACGCAAGTAAAAACATACATGACAGGGGTGCAATTGCTGAGAAAAACCCTTATTACCTGATCTGGTTAATTCTAGCGTAGGGAGTCATATCGATTGATAGTGGCACTCTAGGGTGCCTTTTTTATTTGGAAAGGAGGCAATAATGAAGAAAAATCGTAGAATTGTCATGCCGTTGCTTGTGTTTATTCTAGTGATTGGTGGCTGGGAATTATATGTTCGTGCATTTGATATATCACTTTATATATTGCCAAGTCCATCAAAAATCATCAGTGCACTGATTGAAAATTTTGATATTCTGATGCAACATTCACTTGTTACATTAGAAGAATCTGTATTAGGTTTGTTGATTAGTACTTTCTTTGCGATATTGATTTCAATTGGTATGGATTTATCGAAAACATTTAAGACAAGTATTTATCCATACTTAATTGTGACACAAACCGTTCCGATTATGGTTTTGGGACCTTTGTTTTCAATTTGGTTTGGATTTGACTTATTGCCTAAAGTTTTGATTGTCATATTTATGTGCTTTTTTCCGATTGCGATATCCTTTACGGATGCCTTGTCGCAAGTGAGTGAAAAGGAAATCAATTTATTAAAAAGCTTTGGAGCTAATCTGTTTCAAATCTATAAAATTGTTAAGATTCCTTCTGGTGCCATTGGCTTGTTTTCGGGATTAAAGGTAGCGGCTACCTATTGTGTGGGTGGTGCTATTGTAGGAGAGTGGCTTTCAAGTAGAGCAGGGCTAGGCTACTATATGCTTCGAGTTAAGAATGGATATATGTTAGATAAAGTCTTTGCATGTGTATTGATGATTATATTTTGGAGCATCCTATTAAATTTAGGGGTGACTCTATTGGAAAAATTATTATTTCCACATTTACGAAAAGGAGAAAGAAAATGAAAATTTTAAAAGCTATGTGTGCAGCTGCTGTTGCGTTAAGTTTAGTTGGCTGTGCTCAAACATCGGATTCTGATAAAAAAGAATTGACAAAGGTTACATTGATGTTGGATTATACTCCAAACACAAACCACACTGGTTTCTATGTAGCTAAAAACAAAGGATATTATAAAGATGCTGGTTTAGATGTAGATATCATTGAACCAGGTGATAATGCGACAACTTCAATGGTGGCAGCAGGAAAAGCTGATTTTGGGGTTTCTTACCAGGAAGATGTTACATATGCCCTAACAAGTGAAGATCCACTTCCAATTAAAACAATTGCGACAATTATCCAGCACAATACTTCAGGATTTGTTTCTTTAAAGAGTGCAAACATCAATTCTGTAAAGGATTTTGAAGGAAAAACATATGCAGGATGGGGAGCACCAAGTGAAGAAGCTGTAATTAAAGCTGTTATGAATGAAGCGGGTGCCGATTTTAATAAGTTAACGATTGTAGGATCTGACGGATCTGGTATTGCTGGTTTATCCGATGAAGTTGGAAAAAATAAAGTGAACCTTGGATGGGAGTTCTACGGATGGGCTATTATTAAAGCCATGCAAGATGGATATGATGTAAATTATATGCCATTAGCTGATTTAGATAGTCGTTTGGATTACTATACTCCAGTTATCATTACAAACAATAAGATGATTAAAAAGAATTCAGATACCGTTAAGAAATTTATGGAAGCAACTAAAAAAGGTTATGAATATGCCATTGATCATCCAAATAAAGCCGCTGAAATCTTACATGAGGATGCTTTAAAAGATACAGATATGAAATTCCTTAAAGAAAGTCAAAAATATTTAAGTAGTCAATATGCGAAGGATGCAGATTCTTGGGGTGTTATGAAAGATTCTGTATGGAACAATTATACAGATTTCATGTATGAAACAGGATTGATCAATAAAAAAATTGATGCGAAAGATCAATACACAAATGAGTTCGTAAAATAATGAATCTAAAGGTTGAAAAGCTAAATCTTGAATTTTCTGGAAAAGAAATATTGCATGATATTTCTTTTTCAATTCAAGAAAGAGAATTTGTTTCGATTTTAGGACCGAGTGGTTGTGGTAAATCCACTATTTTAAATGTGTTAGCTGGATTGCTTGAAGATTATTCTGGTCATGTTTTTGTGGATGAAGCCCCTGTTAATGGCGTTAGCTCTCATTTTGCGTATATGCCACAAAATGATTTATTACTTGAATGGAGAACTATTTTAGACAATGTTTGTTTATATGGAGAAATCAATCATGATAAATCTATCAAACAAAGAGCGTTAAAGGAATTTAAAACCTTTGGCCTTTCTAGCTATGAAAACGCGTATCCTTCAAGTCTTTCAGGAGGTATGCGACAAAGAGCAGCGTTCTTAAGAACTTCTTTGTGCAAGGCAGATATTCTCTTGTTAGATGAACCGTTTGGTGCTTTGGATGTCATTACACGTAATGATATGCAGGATTGGCTTCTTGAATTAAGAAAGAATTATAATCGCACGACTTTATTGGTTACGCATGATATAGATGAGGCTTTATATTTATCGGATCGCATTTTAATTTTGTCCAATAAGCCAAGTCATATATTGCGGGAAATTGATTTATCTAAAGAAAAGAAATCAAGGGATTGGTTGTTTTCACAAAGTGATTTAAAGAAACAAATCTATGAATTATTGAAGGGTGAAAATCATGCATGATGCACATTATCATTATTCAAAAGAAATAAATCAGTTACAGAACGAATATGGAATTTATGGTATCTGTAATGTCGCAAACAAAGAAGAATATGAAATAGTAAATCGACAGAACTTATTTTATTCTTGTGGCGTACATCCTTGGAATGCAAGCTTAGATACATTAGAATCGATGCTTCCACTATTAAAACAAGCATCGATTATTGGTGAAATTGGCATGGATAGTGTCTGGTGTGATGTGGATTTAGAAATTCAAAAAGAAGTGTTTGAAAAACAGCTTCAGCTTGCGAAAGAGTGGGATAAGCCTGTCATTTTACATACGAAGGGACAAGAAAAAACAATTTTAGATTTGATTCGTAAATATCCAAATACATATGTTGTACATTGGTATGGATGTATGGATTATGTCAAAGAATATGATGAAGTGGTATCTTATTTTACGATTGGTCCTTCCATTGGAAAAGAAGAGGAAGTAACTCATTTGGTAAAACAAGTCTCTATTGATAAATTATTAATGGAATCGGATGGTATTGAAGCTGTAAAGTGGGCTGTTGATAGTGTGGATTATATAGCGGCTTTAAAAAATGAAATTACTCAGGTGGCTCAGTTAAAGAATAAAACATATTCAGAAGTAGAGAGTATTTTAGATCAAAACTTTTCAAAGTTAATAAAAAAATAGGAGAATTTCTTCTCCTAGGCAAGACAGTCATTGAACTGTCTTTTTATTTGTTCTTCATCCATATTCTTTCCAATGAAGACTAATTGATTGATTCGATCTCCATACTCTTCATCCCAGTTTTGAACTAATTGTGGATTGGCTTTTAATAAATCAATTTGATCTTGTTTTGGAGCTGATGCGATCCATAATGAGTCTTCTGAAAGTGAATTTAATTTACCAGCTTGTTCAAATAAATAAGCAGAATCAGGCTGGTTATCAAACCATACATAGCCTTTGGTACGAATAACATTTGGATAGTTGTTTAATAGATTTGTGAATTTCTTTAAATCTAATGGTTTTCTTGTTTGCCACACAAAAGTAGAAATGCCGTATTCTAAGGCCTCTCCTTCATGTTCATGATCATGGTGGTGTTCATGTTCTTCAATTTCATGAATCCATCCAATGTTGTTTTGAGCTTTTTCATAATCAAAGTTATGTGTATTTAAAAGCTCTTCTAGATTGACCTGGCCAAAGCTAGCTTCAATAATTCCAGCTTCTTTACATAGCTTGTGAATGACAGCCTTAATTTCGCTTTTTTCTTCCTCGTTTACAGTTTCGGCTTTATTTAAAATCACGGTATTACAGAATTCCAATTGTTGCATCAATAAAGAATCTAAAGAATCTTCATCTTCAACTGGTTCTAATAAATGTTTTCCGCAATTGAATTCATTGGATAATCTGGCAGCATCGGCTACACAGATGATGTTGTCTAAGTGAAATAATTCAGGTAATCCTCTTGAATAAAGTGTTTCATTGGCAGCTGTAATGGTTTGGGCAATGGGAATGGGTTCGCAAATGCCACTAGCTTCGATAATGATGTAATCAAATTTGTTGGATGAAGCTAAAGCAGATAGCTGCTGCAAAAGATCAAGCTTTAATGTGCAGCAAATACATCCGTTTGTAAGTCCAACTACATCTGTATCTTCTTTTTGGATTTGTGCATTTTTGTCAATTAGTTTTTGATCTACGTTGATTTCTCCAATATCATTGACAATAATTGCGACTTTGTATCCTTCTTGATTTTTAAGAATGTGATTCAATAAAGTGGTTTTACCAGCTCCTAAATAGCCAGTTAATAATAAAATAGGTATCGATTTTCTTTTCATTTTCAAAACCTCCTTTACTTATTGTATAATATTTGCGAATAAAAAGGAGCAAATTTTTATGACAATTTTATATACATCCTTCCATATTTTGGATTTAGATAATGATACGGTGCAAAGAAAAGAGATGCCAGAAGAATTTCAGGTCTTTGTGAAAGAATATATTGAGTATGCGAACACAAATGAAAAAAATAAAATATATACGATTCATGATGAGCAGACACAGGTGGTTTCGTGTATTCGTCAGATGGCATTAAATCAAGATAAATGTGAAGTGCTTACGGATAGTATTGCGGATAAGTTATTAACAAGTGAGAAACTAGCGCAGGCAAAAATTTATCGTATGGGCTCTAATGTAAAAAAGGGAAGCTTGATTCAGGCTTTAGTCCAAAATAGCAGTGATGAACTTTTATATGTGGTTGCCAAAGTAGAGCATTCTAAATGGTATGATGGAAATGATCTGTCGAAAAAGTATGGCTTTTCAGGGGATAAGAAATCATTGTGGAAATCAGCTGTATTTTCTATGTATGAAATTAACTCACATATAGTATTCAAAGATATTAAGGTATATTCGGATACGATGGCTAAATATTGGACGGTTTCTTTTTTGGAATTAGAGGAAGCTAGGGACGATGCCAAGAATACCTATTCTGCATTTAAGGCAATTGATAATGAATTGAAAAGTGCTGTAGAGCCTGTATCTAAAAAGGATTATGTGAAGCTATCGAGTGAACTACAAAATGTCATGAATACACCGCAACAATTGAATTATACTCAATGTATTGATAATTTGATTGATTCGTATTCTTTTAGTGAAGAAGAAATTGAGAAGGATGTAATCAAAGATTGCTTGATGGCTCTTCCTGAACGTAAAAATTTTGATACAGAGTTTAAGGTGGTTCCCGAAAGCTTGAATAATAAACGAACAAAGAAATTTCAATTATCACAAGGTATTGAATTAACGATTCGTTCGGATGCGTTAGAATATCCAAATAAAATTGTGTCGACAGTAGTAGATGGAAAGCGTGTGATTCAAATTGTTTGTGAAGATGATGATACGTATGAGGCATTTGCTTAAAATAGTCTGAAAGAATTCAATTTGTATAAATCTTAAAATAGTGGTTTAATTATGTCATTATTTAAAGGGGGGTATTTCAGATGAAAAATAAAAATGCATTAACAATTCTATTATATGTCTTTGCCGTTTTATCATTGGCCTATACATGTTATGCGGCTTTGCAGGCATATAATACATTTGTTTCATATTACAGTACAAATTTAAATGTATTGAACTTGATTATGTATATGATCACAACTTGTTATCAATCAATATGTTTTAGTGTGCTTTTTTATGCGCTTGGCGTATTTAGTGAAATGCTTAATAAGAAGGAAGAAAAGAAATAGTTTTTATACTGTTTCTTTTTTCTTTGGGGAAAGGTTATGAAGAAAGATTTTGTAGAAGGGGCCAAGGCAGCAACCCCGATTATTTTAGGATATATTCCAGTTGGCATAGCGTATGGAATGATGGCAAAAGCTACGGGACTGACATTTTTTAAAGCGTTAAGTTTTTCATTATTTGTCTATACTGCTGCTGGGCAAATGGCTGCAGTGACGATGTTAGCTCAAAATACGGCTTATGTTACGATTATGTTAACCGTTTTTATTTTAAATTTACGTCATATTATTATGAGTACATGTATTATGGAAAAAATGGAGAAGACAAGCTTACCCGTGCGTTTACTTTTATCTTTTGGCATTACAGATGAAGTATTTGCGATGGGGATGACAGATAAAAAGATCAATAAGCTGACGCCTGCTTTTTTTGCTGGACTTGCACTATTTTCTTATTTATCTTGGAATGTAGGTTCTGCATTAGGTATCTTATTTTCAAGTATATTACCAAGTATAATATCTAAAAGTTTAGGGGTATCGTTATATGCGATGTTTATTGGCTTGTTAGTGCCAAATATGAAGAAATCCATTCGCTTGTTTTATGTAGTTGTTTTGACAATGGTTGTGAATTGGGTTTTGAATTTGTTTTTATCAAGTTCTCTATCTATATTGATATCCACACTTGGTTGTGCATTGATTGGAATGTTTTTCATTTCAAAGGAGGATTTACAATGAAGTTTGCGTTACTGATTTTTTTTCTTTTCTTATCGACATATCTACCGAGAATGTTACCGGCATTATTTATGGATAAAATTCAGGTGTCAGGAAGATTTGCCACTTTCTTACAGTTGATTCCTTATACGGCTATGGCAGCCCTAGTATTTCCATCAATATTGTACGTAGATGACAATATGTGTATTGGCATTGTTGCTGGTATTGTTGCGAGTTTGACAGCCTTAAAAAAGGTTTCCGTAATTGGTGTGGTTTTATCGAGTGTAATGGCCTGTTTATTGGTATATTCATTTAAATTTTCATGAAAATGTAAAATATTTACAATTATATTGAAAGCACTTGTAAATGGTGGTATAATTTGATTGGCTTCGAAAGGAAGTTTTAAGAAATTTTGCGTCAATAGAAATCTAATTTTGCTCCTTCCTCAAGTTCACTGATGATTTCGAAGTTGACGTAATAGATTAGGCCTGAGTGAATCCGGGCCTTTTTGTATGTTACAATGTTTTGGGTGATATTATGGAACGAATTGAAAAACAGATGCAATTTATTTTGGAAATTGATAAAGAGAAACAGATTAAAAGAAAAACACTTCAAAGCAATGGAAAAGATTTTGAGGATGACGCACAACATGCCTGGCATATGGCTATTATGACTTTGTTATTGAGTGAATATGCGAATGAAAAAATTGATGTGTTAAAAACCATTTCGATGCTGTTGATTCATGATCTTGTGGAAATTGATGCAGGAGATACGTACGCATATGATGATCAAGGGTTGAAAACACAAAGTGAAAGAGAGAATTTAGCGGCTAATCGCATTTTTAATTTATTGCCAGAAGATCAGGCTAAGAAAGTGTTTGACTTGTGGAATGAATTTGAAGAAAGAAAAACACCTGAAGCTAAATTTGCCAGAGTGATGGATAATTTTCAACCGGTTATGTTGAATGCGGCAACCGATGGAAGAATGTGGGTTGAAAATGATGTGCATCTAGATAAGATATTGAAGCGTAATGAAAGGACACATGAGGGTAGTGAAGTGTTATGGAGGTATATGTATGAACATTTCATTTTGCCAAATGTTGAGAAGAGAAGAATCAAAAAGTGATTCTTCTTATTTTTTGAGCATACTACTATACAAAACAAAGTAGTGGTGATAAACTAGTAGTGAAAGAGGTGATCTGATGAAAAAGGGATTTATTTTATTGTTTATTTTTATTCTTGTTTGTATTGCAGGAGGTAGTTTTCTAGCAATTCATTTAATTACTAATGTGGATATTGAAGAAACATCAATTGTGAAAGAACCTTTAAACTATGAGAAAATAGACAATTTTACTTCAATAAATTTAGATTTGACAAGTATGGATGTTACAATTGAAAAAGCTAGTGAGAATGCGATTTCTTATCGTTTGCAGGATGCGAAGAAACAAAAACTGGATTATTCTGTTCAGGATGGTGTTTTAACTGTAAAAGAAATGATATCGGATAAACGTTTTGTAGGTCATGATGATAATGAAGTGATTATTTATACGACAAATGATTCTTTAGTTGTGAATGGTAATCTTGTTGCGGGTGATGTTGAAATTCAAAATGTGATATTAAAGGATTCTAGAGTGACTAGTGTATCTGGTGATTTTTCAATTGAAAATTCAAGTTTAAATAACTGCAACTTCATCAGCACCAGTGGAGATGTAGAATTTGATGGTCAATTGACAGGGGATAATATCTTGGAAACGACTTCAGGAGATTTGAGTGTAGAAAATCTTAATAATGTATCTATAAGTGCTTCTACAACGTCTGGAGATATTGAGATTGGTGAAGAAGAATTTACAGGCTCTGTTACCAGGGTGTTAGGAACAAACAATGCAACGTTGAAATTGAATACGACAAGTGGTGATATCGAGGTAAATTAAAAAAGGCAAGCGAATTAATCGTTTGCCTTTAATAATTCTTCTAGTATTTGAACTGCATTTGTAGCGGCACCCTTACGAATTTGGTCTCCACAACAGAATAAGGATAATGTGTGGTTGGTTTCATCTGTGATATCCTTACGGATTCTTCCAACATAGACTAAATCTTGATTTGTCGTATCCTTTGGCATTGGATAGATTTTGTTTTTTGGATCATCCTTTAATAATACGCCATCAGCATGACTTAATAATTCTCTTGCTTCATTCACATCAACTTCATTCTCACATTCGATTGTGATGCTTTCTGAATGGGAACGCCAAATAGGTACACGTACACATGTACAATTTACTTTCAATTCCTCGTCATGCCACATTTTTCTAGCTTCATTTTGCATCTTCCATTCTTCTTTTGAAATACCTAAATCATCAAAATCTCCAATTTGAGGAATTAAATTAAATGCGATTTGATAAGGGAATGCTTTAGATGGGATTGTTTCGTCTTCGATTTGATTTTTAAGATCTTCAATACCTTGAACACCAGCTCCGGAAACAGCTTGGAAAGTAGTAACAATCATGCGTTTGATGTGGTATTTTTTGTGTAAAGCATTTAATGCGACTAGGGCAATGATTGTTGCACAGTTTGGGTTGGCAATTAGGCCTTGATGATTTTTGATATCTTCTTTATTGACTTCAGGAATTACAAGTGGAACATCCTTGTCTAAACGGAATGCACTTGAATTATCGACAACGACACATCCAGCTTCTTTGGCCCATGGCATCCACATTTTTGTGATGTCATTTCCTGTAGCACCTAAAACATAATCAACATCTTGAAAACTTTCTTTTGTTAGTTCTTCAACAATATGTCCATCAATTTCTTTTCCTTTAGAGCGTGCACTTGCCAATAATTTAAGATTGGCTTGAATGTTTCTTTCTTTTAAGCATTCTAACATTTGTTGTCCTACAGCAC
>ERZ869983.201-NODE-201-length-20429-cov-11.111144_pt1 | contig 20429 bp, 20 predicted proteins | sample MGYA00521106_ERZ869983 | MGnify/ENA primary metagenome ERZ869983 (study PRJEB32232, sample SAMN07284972) | human gut metagenome | biome: human-associated habitat; material: feces | host: Homo sapiens | place: Tanzania | collected 2014-04-05 ...
GCATGATCTACTACATACAACCAGTCGCGCACGTTCTCACCCTTACCATATACTGGCAATGGCTTGCGATGACGGATATTGTTGATAAACAGCGGAATCAACTTCTCAGGGAACTGGTATGGACCGTAGTTGTTAGAGCAGTTGGTCACGATGGTAGGCATACCGTATGTATCGTGGAAAGCACGCACGAAGTGGTCTGAACTTGCCTTGGATGCAGAATATGGAGAGTGAGGATTGTACTTGGTTGTCTCCAGGAAGAACTCCTCGCCATAAGCCTCGTGGTTCTTATCGCTGGATGCCTTGGTGGTGAAAGGAGCAGGAACGCCCTCTGGATGAGTCATCTGCAAGGCACCGTAAACCTCATCAGTAGAGATGTGGTAGAAACGCTTGCCATCATATCCTTCTGGAAGACTCTCCCAGTAAATCTTTGCCGCCTGGAGCAGAGACAGGGTACCCATCACGTTGGTCTGAGCGAAGGTGAAAGGATCCTTGATACTTCTATCAACGTGGCTCTCGGCAGCGAGATGGATGATGCCATCCACCTTGTAGTCCTGCATCAGCTTCAACATCAGGTCGAAATCACAGATATCACCCTTTACGAAAGTATAGTTAGGCTTGTCCTCGATGTCCTTGAGGTTAGCCAGATTGCCTGCGTAAGTCAACTTGTCGAGGTTGATGATGTGATACACAGGATATTTGTTCACGAAAAGTCTTACTACGTGTGAGCCGATGAAACCAGCACCGCCCGTTATTACAATATTCTTCATTCTAATCAATGTATATATTCGAACACAAATTACACGAATCATTCAGGAGAAACTATAACCTCTATATTCGTGTTATTCGTAAGATTCGTGTTCAAAAAAATTAATATTCTAAATTCTTCTTTAAAGTTTGCTCTTTCTCTTCAAGTATTGAAAGGAGATATTTGCCATAGTCATTCTTCAGCATTGGCTGAGCATTCTCACGCAACGTATCACTATCTATCCAACCTTGGCGATAAGCAATACCTTCCAAGCAAGCAACCTTCAAGCCCTGGCGCTTCTCCAAGACCTCGATGAAGGTAGATGCCTCAGAAAGGGAATCATGGGTTCCGGTATCAAGCCAGGCAAATCCTCTTGCCATGGTCTGCACCTTCAGTTCCTTATCCTTCAGGAACTCCTGGTTCACCGTTGTGATTTCCAACTCACCACGAGCAGAAGGCTTGATATGCTTGGCTACTTCTACTACCTTATTAGGATAGAAGTATAAGCCTACCACGGCATAGTTGCTCTTAGGATGCTCTGGCTTCTCCTCAATGCTAAGGCAATTGCCTTGCTCATCGAACTCTGCAACACCATAGCGCTCAGGATCGCTGACACGATAACCGAAGACGGTTGCCTTGTTGTTCTGCTCAGCATCTACAACAGCCTTTGCCAAGATTTGGTTCAATCCAGCACCATAGAAGATGTTATCTCCCAAAACAAGGCAAGCAGAATCATTACCGATGAACTTCTCACCGATAATGAAAGCTTGGGCTAAACCATCTGGTGATGGCTGCTCTGCATACTCAAATTTTACACCCAGTTGGCTTCCATCGCCTAAAAGTCGCTTGAAACCAGGCAAGTCGAATGGAGTTGAAATAATCAGAATCTCACGGATACCTGCCAGCATCAAAACCGAGATAGGATAATAAATCATCGGTTTATCAAAGATAGGAATCAGCTGCTTGCTGATGCCTTTTGTGATAGGATACAAACGTGTACCGCTACCACCTGCTAATACTATTCCCTTCATTGTCTTAATGTTAAATGATTAGTATTTGTTGTTTTATTTGTATAAATCTACATTTAGTATTCAAAAGGACTTTCAAAGTCCTTCAGCACCTCATGCTTCGTATCCTTCTCGGAAAGATTAGCATGTTCCGTAGGAATGCGCCAATCAATCCCAAGAGATTCATCCAAGATAGAGATACCACCATCAGCCTCAGGGTGATAGAAGTTATCACACTTATACTGAAATACCGCAGTTTCTGATAACACAGCGAAACCATGCGCAAAGCCCTTAGGAATAAAGAACTGACGATGATTATCCTCCGTCAGTTCCACCGCCACATGCTTACCGTATGTTGGCGAACCCTTGCGGATATCCACGGCAACATCCAGCACTCTACCCTTCACGCATCTCACCAGCTTGCTTTGGGTAAACGGAGGTCTCTGGAAATGCAAGCCACGCATTACGCCATAACTGCTCATACTCTCGTTGTCCTGGCAGAACTCCACCTTGTAGCCAACCAATGGCTCTACCTTCTCTTTAAACTCACGCTCACTGAAGCTCTCAAAGAAATAGCCACGAGCATCTCTAAACAGGCGAGGCTCAATGATGAGTACGCCATCTATATCTGTCTTTATTACTTCCATAATAGCAATTATAAAATAAAATTCAACTTACAAGCACCAGCAAAATCCGGTATAGAATAGCCATGCTTCTTAAAGAAAGTCCTTAAACTCTTGAAATGCATAAAAGCTTTTTTACCTATTTTTGCACTAGCACGTAGATGATTATGTATCATCTGCGATTGAGGTACATAAACAACAGGTCTATTCATTAGCCATGACCTTAAACAGAGGTCTTCATCTTCCATATATAGGAAATAGTCTTTATCAAATCCAGCAAGTTTGCTATAAACCTCTCTTGAAACAAAGAGAGCTGCACCGACTGCCCAATTTACTGGTTGAACCTTTTCCACATCAATATTCTTACACAGATATTTCTCCACAGCCTTGTTTGCTGCATCATCCTTACCATGCGACAGTACACGATTCACAAAAATCATTGGAGTAATAAATCCTCTAATAGAAAATTGATGAGTCAAGTCCTTATTAAACAGATGAGGAACAGCAATACCTACCTCGTGATTCTTTTCCATAAAATCATAGAGCGAATCAAGACTTCCTTTACAAAAAGATACATCAGGATTGATGATGGCAAGATATTTACCCGTTGATGCTAATGCACCAATATTATTATTCTCCCCAAATCCTTTAGGAGTTGTATTCCTGATAATTCTCACTTGTGGATATTCCTTTTGAAGAAATTCCACACTACTATCTTTAGAGCAGTTGTCTACATAAATGGCTTCGAAAGAAACATTTGGTTTAAATTCTCCCGAATAAATAGATTTATAAAGCTCCTTTATATATACTAAATGATTCATACCTACCGTAATGATAGATACCACAGGATTTTCCATAATTATATTATTTAATTAAAGTTTTAACTCTTCTGAATCCACACATAAACAATAATGGGAATCCTACGCCAAAAAATGCGTATAACAAAAGTAATAGAATATTACCATCAACACATGGTGTCAAATCACTAAGATTTGCCCCCCCCATAACCTATGCTTTGCAATGCTAAAGTGCAAAGTTTAAAGCCAACAAAGTGCAAGGCCATAACATAGAAAGACTCCTTTCCAACATACGCAATAGCCTTACCTACAACGTTTGTCTCAATATGCTTACCTATATACATTATTATATATAGCACAGCAGGAGCAGCAACTATCAGTTGAAGTATATCCTTATATTCATTACCATTCAGAGCCACACCGCCAAGCATGCAAGCTACTTCGAAAGCAACCAATCCACATACAATTGCCAAATACCCATTATCAAAAGACAATTTCATCTTCTGATACATTATTTTGCCAACATATATCAGCAGCATTGCAGTAAAAGTATTACTAAATCGACGGATGGTCAAACCATACTTATTACTTAGAATACCTGCTACCATACACATTGTCAGTAAGGCTATGAATCTCATCCACTCATATTGTCTGTCATTCTTTGCAATCTTCTTGATTGCCCATGAAACTATAGACAAACCTATCAGAGCCATGAAAAGCACATACACAAACCACATAGCACCAACGATAGGTTCCCTTCCTCCCAAACAGATAGCCAATACAGTTTGCTTAGCGAATTCCATCATTGAATAAGTATTGATTACTGGATCTGTTGATTCTAAGGAATACCACCCTATCTTTAACAACACATTATGCAATAACACTGCAGGTACATAGAAATACAGAATTTTCAAGTACAGCGATGAGAACTTTTTCTCAAACCAAACTTTTGGCTGCAAAAGCTGTTCTTCCTTAATGAAGAAACCTGCAACAATAAAGAATACAGCAACATGCCAAAGTCCAAACACCAAAATACTAGAATCCAACAACTTGGATGAAGGATACATAAAGCCTATATGACCAAGCACAATGGCTATAATAGCTGTACCTTTAGTTATATCAACAGATAAAGAACGCTCATTTGTCATCGGATAATATGTCATTATAAATTTCTATCAACTTCTTTACATGTGTTTCCATGCTCAATTCCTCTGGGTGAAAACTTTCAATCAAGTTTTTCTGCATTTGTTTCAAGTCTGTATGTTCGTACTTCAAGACAGCCTCCTTTAATGATGCCAAATCTCCTGTTTTAAAGATATAGCCAGTTTTTCCATCAACTACTTGTTCACTAGCAGCACACTTATCTGGAACAATGCAAGGAATGCCATAAGATCTAGCCTCCGCAACAGCTAGTCCATAAGTTTCACGCCAATAGGATGGAAATATTAATGCCTTTGCTTTCCTCATCAAAGCCGCTTTCCTATCTCCCGAAGCCCAACCTGCAAATACCATATTAGGATATTTACATTTTAAATTCTCCATTAAATACCCATCACCGACCAAAACGCCTTTTAGCCCGATGTCTGATAATGCTTTACAAAACAACTCCGCTCCCTTTTCTGGAGACAATCTACCCAAATATAAATAATACTCATTCTTCTCTATATCACAAGTATCAGAATGAGGTAAATCTACAGGATCTGGCAAATAAAGCATTCTTACATTTTTCGAGATACAAGGCTTAGAAACCTCATAGCACATTTTGGAAATATAAAGTAATGTCATCTTTTCATTCTTCCAAAGGTGTCTATTTTGAATTTCCAAGCGTAACATTCTCCAAATTTTTTGATAATAATTTCTTGAATCACAATTCGTAGCCAGACAACGAAGTGACCTGCTACGTTTTTCACAAATAGCCATACTCTTATAATTAAAAAATCCACCGTTTGGACAAAATAGGAAAAAATCATGAAGAGTAAGAATTAAATGGAAGTTCATCTTTGAAGTGATACTGAAAATCGAAGATGTTAAAGCTTTTGTCCATGTATGGACATGCACAACCGTTTCCCTACTGTCTAATTTTGCCAATAATTCAGCGAAACGATTACTAACTTTTTTATCCCATAATCCTTGAATTATAGCCCGTAATCTATTACCGTCATGTAAAACATCTGGCTTATTCATGCAAATTACGCAGACATTCGATTCTTGAAGTCTAGGATCTATAGGAGGAACCGAAGAAAAGAAATATACAACATAGTGTTTTGATAATGCAAGTGCCACATCTATGGCAACTTTCCCTGCACCACCATCGGCTTTGGCAAAATCATTGACTACTACTATATTTTTAAGCATAAACTATATTTTGGGTAACGCTTTCATTTTTGAAGAATAATATAGGAAGAAGAACATAAACGTTGTTCCAAAACCTACATAGATACCACCTCTTAGAAGAAAAGGCAGAATCATAAAAAACATGCAAACATTTAGTGGATTATCCTTTCTAAAGTTTTTGTATATAAAGAAAAACAAAAGTGCCAATCCGATAAATCCCATTTCAGAGAACACTCGTATTGACAGAGAGTAAGCATCATCAGTATTCAAGCCGATTGCAGCAGACTCATCCTCTGTATAATCTCCAAAACTTCTTGCATAATTTTGACTATTTGTACCGATTCCTGTACCAATTAGTCTAGAAGGAGCATTTAAAGCACTATATAGATTGGTCATCAAAACAGCCGTTGATACATTAGCCTCCAATGCCGCATCCTTGCTATCCAAGTGCTCTACTCTATCTATAGTGTCTTTTAAACGTAAAACTATGCCATCAATTCCTTTTATATCATCTTGGGAATTTAAATTTAATTTCTGCAACGATGACAAACCTGCCATGATTAAAAATAAGCCAAGAAGATAAGCAGCATATTTAAATCGTGGCACTTTTTTAACTGTTTTCAAGTACACAATACAGGCTAATGCAATATATACAAATGGAGAAATCGTAAATAAGGAGCAAGCCAATATCACATATTTTTTCCAGGTTTTGTGGAATATGTGTAAATAATCATTGTAGTAAAATATATAAACCAAAGAAGGTATCAATTGTTCACCTAGACAACCACCTTCTAGATTTACCGACCTAACACGTATAAAAGGTCCATTCTCAACATGCATTCCCGGCATTCCTGTTAGCCATTGAAAATCCAAGAACGTAGAAATATCAACTTTGGCAACTAACCAAACAAAAAATTGTACTAAGCCAAGAACACAAACAAAATAAGATACTTTTATAAATTTTACAAATAGTTCTTTAAGAAATCCTTTGTTGAAAAGAAAAAATTGTTCATTTAATAAATATACGACAGCTATAAACGACATTTGCTGCAAAGTCTTTCCACAAGTGTAGTTACAAATAAAGACAGAGAAAAGAGACAACAGAAAAATCAACAACATATATTTCAGTATTTTTGATTTTAATATTTTTCTTTTCCAATTGTATATTACAAAACATGCTAAAATTGTCGTTATAATTTCTATTCTGTTATAGAAAAAGAGACCTACAACCATCACCCATTGAGCCATGTTCAAATCATGTGGGATAGGGCGTTTTATTCCATCATTAATATTCATTGCTTATCTCCTATAAGTTTATGGTAATACACATAAAGAAGCCCTCTAAGATACAAATAATAATTTTCAAAATTCGCAACACAATTATATCTTTTACGAATTTGATACGTTTCTTTAACTGCATCAACTTTAGTACTAGCTCCATCAGCTTGAAAGCGCAATAAACATTTGTCAATATATGCTGCTTTCAATTTTCTACCTGCTCTCATAAAATATTCATAATCACCGCAAATACGATAATTTATATCAAAAAATCCATTTCTTTTGATGAACTGTTTAGAATGCAAAGTTGTACCATGGGAGAACACCATAAATCTTCTAAATTCGTTCCAAGAATAAGGTTTTCCAAAATAAGCAATAATTTCATCTTTAGAGTTAACTAAATAGGATTTTGCCGAAATTATATCATAGGGGGAAACATTATCGGTACTTAAAAAAGCAAGATACGTAGTTATCGCCCCTTTTAGCAATTGGTCATCTGCTCCAACAAACTGTATCCAATCTCCTGTTGCTGCTTTAATACCTTTATTCCAAGCATCATAGATTCCTCTATCTGGCTCAGAAACCCAATAATCAACAATATCACTATTTTTATTGATTATATCCATCGTATCATCCTTACTATTACCATCAATAATAAGGAGTTCTATCTCGTCCAACTTTTGTGGACGAATACTATCCAAACAACGTTGTAATACATTACCTGCATTATACGTAGCAATTATTATACTAATCTTCTTCATACTGTTTTACTTGAATTTAATACGTTTAATTAATGACAGAGAGAATTGTTTTCTCTATGTCGTTGACGGCATTATAGCATACCGTCACTACTGAAATCTTTGGTTGTATCATATTATTTACTTTGTTTCACATTTAACTCATTTCCCGAATCTGCAAGACCTAAAGACGAAAAGCTAACAAAACATCTACTCACCACGCTAATTTTCTCGTCTTCCACACTTAGGCTAAGTGAGCCTCGTTTGGAAATTTCTTTAGCTACATCTTTAATTTTCTTAGCATCAACATGATACTTATCAGCTAATTCGGTAACATTTACTTGTCCTTTATTCAATAACTCGCTGTACAAATCAATATCCAAGTTACTTTGACCATTTGCCTCTATCTTACCAGGAACGTCTAAGAATTTCATCAAATAGTCTCTAACTTCTTTTGCTGACTTTTCTGTCTTTATCATCCAAACGCTTTCCGTTTGATGCCACCAAGTTCCAAAGCCTTTGATACCATCATACAAATCTTGATATTCTGACGTTGCATTTTGCAAGTCATAAGAAATCGAATATATCATACTACATTATTTTATGCTACCTTTTTATACTTATTGACTATACCCATCGTACCATCCGTAGAGCCACCATCAATGATGAGGTACTCGATGTTAGGGTACGTTTGATTTATAACCACGAGAATTGTTTCTTCTATGTCGTTGACGGCATTATAGCATACAGTCACTACTGAAATTTTTGGTTGTATCATTTTATTTATCTATTAATTCTATCCTCATAAGAGTCCCATATAAATCGTACAATTGTCATACTTGTTCCAACTGCCAATTGAGCATGACGTTCCTGCAAACCTACATATCGAGAGTCCTTACCATGTCCTGTGCCGTAATTATTGCGAAGTTCTGCCAAGTTTTGTAATATAGCTTTCAAATTTCCCAATATAGCCTTTATCGCCTTAGCATCGGGTATGTTATCAGGAATTTGCTTTGGTGTAATCCTTATAAACTTAAGCGTTTCATCTAACAATTGATTCAAGTTCCACTTTGTATCAATTGCTATACCGTTATCTAACAAGATTGTTTTGCAACAACTTTCCACCAGTTCCTTAGCCTTTCCAATAGCATCTGTAGGATTATCATGCTGGAGTTTCAGCATTTGCTCCAATTCTTGTGATATATAATCATTTGAGAAGCGCTTTGCCAGATTCTCCTTAGTCACTTCCACTAAAACATTTGCACCTTGCTCTCTTTCTAGTATTTTCTTACACTGTTTATAAATACGTTCATATGCTCCACCTGATGCTGTCTCGTTCTCAAAAGCATATACAGAGGTTTCGTAGTGCAACATCAAATCAGCAAACAGTTTAAGAACATTACTTTCTGGAGCTTCCGCTATATAAGCCATTAACGACTTACCTTTTGAAAGATGATATTTGGAGCACAATTGTTCCCCAATACTAGAAAGAGTAAAAGCATCAAAATCTGCTGTTGAAAAATCAAGTACATAGCCACTACGATTAAACAACTGTGCAAACAATCCTTTTTCAATTTGTGAAATCATACTCTATCATTAAAATTTAAAATACAATATAAGAGCTTTATACTAATCGTTTTTTATCCCCCTTGCATCTTCCACTCCCCCACATCGCTTATCACCGCACCGAAGTCATAACCGGCCACGGAGAGCATCTTTTCGCGGACGATCTTCTCCATGCCGCCCTCAAAGGGATGGAGGGTGACATCGGAATAACAGTCGCAGAAGCATTGCTCTAAGATATCCAGGATGCGACACATCTGAAGAATGCGTTCCCAGTCAGAAGAGGTATTGATGAGAAGGATGCGGATGGCGGCATACAGCTGCATCACTGAAACCGACTCGTGGTGACGGAAATGAGACTGAGCCCTGCCGCTGAGATGATGCTTCTCTAAATATCTTGCACTATACACTTGATGACCTAAGCCATCCACTGCCAACAGGCGATCACCAATCTTGATGATGAGCTGGACTGGAACATAATCTTTCTGGTTGCTCATGAATTCAAACGTTATTAATTTTTAAAACTCGTTCCCTAGCTAGGAAACGAATGCGATGATATGTCACCGACTTTTTATAATTTTGCCAGCGTTAGACAAAAACAACGATGAATTCGTGAAAACAACTAACAATATTTTTTTTAATTAAACATAGGAAATGCAATTATGAACATTAACATTTTCAACGGCTACCAGTCTACCGAGCCTGCTGTAATCCAGTTCCAGCAAATGGTGGACATCATTAGGGGCGACAAGCAACTCGCCGAACTGACGAAGCGTTACCGCATCACTCACCAGAGGGAGTACAAGAGCCAGTGCTACTGCTTCTCCGTGACCTGCGTCTTCCAGGGTGGCAAGGCGAAGAAGGACATCATCGAGGTGACGGGCATCGGATTTTCTGACTTCGACCACGTGCCGAAGGAGAAGATTGCCGAACTCTGCGCCAAGTTGAGAGAGGACAGTCACACTTTATTCTTCCACATCACCGCTTCGGGCGAGGGACTGCGCGTGCTCTATCGCTACGAGATGAAGCCGGGCATGACGCTGGAGGAGCAGATGAAGTTCTATCCCACTGCCTTCCGCCATGGCAACCAGTATTTCTCCGACCTGCTGGGCGAGGAATACGACGAGCATTGCTGCAACCTGGGCAGACTGATGGGTGCCGCCTACGACCCTGAAGCATTCTTCCGTCCCGATGCCGAACCTTTCAGCTACGACTGGCTGGTGGCACGACTGCAGGAGAAGACCTCGCTGGACAATGCCACGGCTCGATTGCGACGGGAGGTGAAGAAAATTGACCGTCTCTACGACGATAAGCTTGCCAAGGAACTGGAGCATGAAATGAAGACTTATGTGGCGGGCAGCAAGAACGAGTATGTATCGTGCCTCGCCTACAAGCTCAATGCCTTCGGTTTCTCTGCCGATGCCGCCCTGGAGTTCATCCGCCAGGAGTTTCCCGACTACGAGCGTCCGAAGGCTGCCGTGGACAGTTGCTACCGTCAGACTGAGGAGCACGGCAAGCGCAAGCACGAGCTGCAACCCCGTCGCCATGAGGCTGGCAAGTTGGCTTCCGTGAACGAAATCATCCAGTTTCTGGGCGAGCACGTGGATCTGAGGTATAACCAGATTACCATGAGGGTGGAATATCGCATGAAGGAAGAAGGCGACGGAAAGGGCGAGGATTCTTCTGCCACCAAACTTTGGCAGATTATCAACGACCGTGCGGTCAACACCCTATGGAGCGAGATGTCGAAGACAAACCGTGCCGCGGTGCAAGACTTCTTCCGGGTCATCGAGAGCAACTATGTGCAGCCGTTCAATCCGTTCACCGACTATCTGGATAGCCTTCCCGAATGGCACGAGGGCGACACCGACTACATACAGCAGCTTGCCGACAGCGTGACCGTCAAGGGTGGCGAGGAACAACAGAAGCGATGGGCCTGCTACCTGCGCAAGTGGCTCGTTGGAATGCTGGCAGGATGGACGCTCGACGACGTGGTAAACAATGTAATCATCGTATTGATAGGCGCACAGGGCTCAGGCAAGAGCACTTGGATAGCCATGTTGTTGCCGCCCGAATTGCGCCAGTATTTCTACACCAAGACCAACGCCAGCCGCCTCACAAAGGACGACCTGCTGGTGCTCGCCACCTATGGACTGATGCTTTGCGAGGAGTTGGACACGATGAAGCCCTCAGAGCTGAACCAGTTGAAGGCAGCCGTCACCATGCTCACCATCGACGAGCGTGCTGCCTACGCCCATTTCGCAGAGCATCGTCCCCATATAGCCTCGTTTGCCGCCACAGGCAACAACGTTCAGTTTCTCTCCGATCCTACGGGCAATCGCCGCTGGCTACCCTTCGAGGTGGAGAGCATCCTGTCGCCCCGTGAGCATCCCTTCGACTATCCCAACATTTATGCCCAGGCTTTGCATCTGCTGCGCTCAGGCTTCAGATATTGGTTTACGCAGCAAGAGATTATCGAACTCAACCTTCACAACCGCAAGTTTGAGGCACCCCGTCTGGAGCGAGAACTCGTTGCGCTCTACTTTGCCCATCCTACCGAGGAGCAGCATGGCATATTCATGACCGCCAGCCGTGCCCTGCAGATTATCGGGGCGGGCATCAGCCAGAAGCTCAGTGCCGTATATGTGGGCAGGGCTTTCTGCGAGCTGGGATTCCGCAAGGTGAGGGTGAACCACTGTTGGGGCTATCTCGTGATAGAGCGTGACGGCGACATGATCAAGGCTCAGCAAGTACACCTGGCGATGGAGGCAGAGGACGACTATTCCCAGCAGGAAACCGACCCCGACCTGCCCTTCTAGGGGTGGGTAGGGTAAGTAAGGGGAGGGTACTTTCTAAGAGTTTCCTTATGTAAAGGTTCGTTTACTATAGGAAAGATATAGTATATATATATAGGCTCCCAGAAAAATCGATTTCCTACTCACCCTAGTTACCCCTGGCGTAAACAAGATAGTTACGATGCCTAAGTATCATGGTTACGATGCCTAAGTATCATATTTACGGATGGTATTTAAGACGCACACGGATCTCACAGATCTCACGGATCTTCTTCGTTGCAAGCAACGGTACTCACTAAGCCTCACAGCCAAAACTCCGAAGGAGCCGAAATCCGTGAGATCCGTGTGCAAAACTAAACATTAACCCTTTAAAATCCATAGAATCCAATGAAGAATCAAAGAAAAATCGGCCCGCCACTCAGAAAATCAATCCTCGCTGAGGAGTTTCTTGATTTCCTCATCGGTCTTGGTGAGTTTGTCTTTACAGAGTTTCACCAAGGTTTTGGCACGTTTCAACTGCTCGGAGAGCTGATCAATATCGAGTTCATCATTCTCCATTCTTTCTACGATTTCCTCAAGCTCTCTTACGGCTTGTTCGTATTTCATTTCTTCTTTTTCCATACTTATTTCAGTTAAGAGTTGATAGTTTATAGCGGCTTCGCCGTTTAGCAAGATTGCTATAAACTATTAACTATAAATTATAAACTATCCCGTAGCTATTAATTATAAACTATCACATAATTTCTGCCTTCACGCTGCCATCGGTCAACCTCGTTTCGATGATGTCACCAGACTTCAGTTGCGAGGCAGAACGGATGCTCTTGCCATCTTTCAGCGTAATGCTGTAGCCACGTTTCAGCAATAACTCGGGGTCTTGTGCCTGGATGCGCTGGGAAAGAAGCTGCAGACGATGACTCTCGTTGAGCATCTTCCTTTCCAATATCGGCTGAATATTCTGAGAAAGAATCTCGAAATGGCGCTGGGCTTCCGATAGTTTCGACTGGACATTTGTGCTTAAACGGCTCATCAGACGGTCGAGATAGGCTCCCTGCTTCGTCTTCACCAGCGAAAACTGAACAGGAATCGAGTTGCTCAATCTGTCGAGTCTCATTTTCTCCACCTGCAGACGGTGCTTCACATTCTGCACGATAGCCTCTTGCGCATTCACCACACGGGCATAAACTTCAGTAAGATGATTAACGAGGAAGGCGGCAGCGGCTGTCGGTGTCTTTACACGTTGGAAAGAAATCATATCCAGCACACTCTCGTCCCTTTCATGTCCTATTCCCGTGATGATAGGCAGCGGGAAGTTTGCCACATTCTCGGCAAGCGCCAAGGTATCGAAACCCGAGAGATCGCTCGTAGCGCCACCGCCTCGGATGATGACTACGCAGTCAAACTGTTCCCATTCGGCATTGATACTGTCGAGGGCAGCTATCACACTCTGCTCTACCCCCTCGCCCTGCATCGTAGCCGGAAAGAGGCGGGTTTGAAACTGCAGACCATAATCATTATCGGCAAGCTGGTTGCAGAAATCACCATAACCTGCTGCCGTAGCACTGGAAATGACGGCGATGCGCTGGCAGAACATCGGGAGTGCCAACTCCTTCTGCAGTTCGAATACGCCCTCTGCTTTCAGCGTATTGATGATTTCCAGCCGCTTGCGCGCCATATCGCCCATCGTATAGTTAGGATCAATATCATCTACTATCCAGGAGAAGCCATAGTTCTCATGAAACTGCGCGTGTACCTTGAGTAGCACTTTCATACCGGCATGAATGCGCTGTCCGGTGATGCGCTCGAAATTCGGTTTGATGAACATCCATCGGTTTCGCCAGCAGGAGGCATGCGCCTTGGCAATGGGCGTATTAGACCGCTCATCCTTCTCGATGAGTTCCATATAGCAGTGCCCGCCGTAGCCCTCGCGAGCCTCGGAGAGTTCCGCTTCCACCCAATAGCTATCGGGCAAGGACATCGAAATGACCTCACGGACTATGGAGTTTAATTCATAGAGAGATAACCTTTGCTTCATATATTGCTCTTCACTCTAAATTCTTCACTCTTCGTTCTTCACTTTTCACTTACTTAATCGCTTTCCCCGTCTGATAAGCCTTCCAGAAATCAGGCACACCATATCCGAATACATTATCGGGATGCTGCTGGTTATTACCAGCCAATCTCACGAGTTTCATAATCTGCTTAGCCGTCTTCTGAGGCAGCGCCTGCCAGAGACACGCTACCATTCCGGCGATGAGCGGAGAAGAGAAAGACGTTCCGTTATCATTGATGATATTTCCACGGCCCGTAATCACACAGGTAGGACTTCCGTAAGCCATCACATCAGGTTTGATTCTGCCATCAGCAGTAGGTCCCACGGCACTGAAAGCCGCATTCTCGCCCATTTCGTTCACGCTGCCCACGGTAAGGATATTGCGTGCATCGGCAGGGAAATTGATTTTCTTCCAACTTCCCATTCCGTCGTTTCCTGCAGAATTGACACAGATGATTCCCTTGTCAGCACACATCGAAGCGGTGCGGGAGATGAGGGTAGAATTGCCGTCCTGCTCATTATAATGATGGTTGGTTGACGCATCATCGAAGCCATGATAGCCTAACGAAGAGTTGATGACATCCACACCACAACTGTCAGCATATTCAGCGGCAAAAGCCCAGTAATCCTCTTCTGCCAGACTCTCTGTGCGCTCATCTTCACAGCGCACCAGCAGATATTGAGCCTCAGGCGCCACTCCCACGAATCTTTCGGGTTCGTTGGCAGCCATCGTAGAAAGCACCATCGTTCCATGCTCCATCTCGGCGAAAATATTCTTGGATTGAGGAACCACAAAGTCCTTCACGCCCGCCAATCTGATATTATGCAGCGCCGGAATCTTATCCACATTCATGAATCCGCCGTCGAAGACAGCAATCATCATTCCCTTGCCCAGATGTCCGGCAGCATGAAGCCGCTTGCCGTTGAGCGACTGGATCTGCGCATCGGCAGCACCATATTCGCCTACTCCACCAGTCCAATCGTTCAATCCCCTGCGAACGCTACTTCTGACGCGCTGACTGACAGAATCGGGAGCAGAGAAGACCTTCATTTTCCGGGTGATGAAATCGAGCTCATCCAGTTTCCGTAGTTCCTTCTCCTTATGAATACGGACCAGCAGGGTATTGTTCCACTTGCTCTTGCCCACAATCTCGATGCCTGCCTCGCTTACAGCCTGCTCATAGGCAGGAGCTATAGGCAGATCGGTAACATCGATAGGCAGATTCTGCTTCTTTCTGCGCTCGATGGAACGGGGAGAGAGGAAATCTGCAGGGCGACTTACCGAAAAGGGAGTGTGACTGAGGTCTTTGTCTCTGAGATAAAGACGGTACATCATACACTTGCCTCCCGGATACGACACCATATCGGTTTCAGCGATGCGAGGCAACCGCATCAGTTGCTCAAAATTGCTAACCCTGTCTTCGCGAGCAAACAAAGAGAGAGCGGTCATTAAGAATGCATAAAGCATCAAATATTTTTTCATCATTATATCGGTAGTCCGGTTTGTTATTGTTGTTGCTGCAATATTTCTGTATTGCATTTGTTAATGAGTTGAATTGTTTATTCTGAAGTGCAAAAGTACAGAAATTGTACGAAAACACCAAAGGAAAAGGGAAGTTTTTATCAAGAAATGCAAGTTTTTCTTATATATATAATAAGGTATCAGATATTTTTTGTACTTTTGCAGACAAGTAGCCGCCGCAATTGCATTCTGAAAGAAGCTGGGCGAGCGGCTATGAGGAAAAAACAGATATAAATGGAAAATAAACAAGCGACATTAGAATTAGGTACAAAGCCGGTGGGCAAGCTGCTCGTTCAGTATGCCTTGCCAGCGATGATTGCGATGACCGCCGCCTCACTCTACAACATCGTTGACCGTGTATTCATCGGTCAGGGTGTGGGAGCCATGGCCATTTCAGGTCTCGCCATCACCTTCCCCTTCATGAACCTCACCGCCGCCTTCGGAGCCGGTGTGGGCGTAGGAGCGTCTACCGCCATCAGCGTGAAGTTGGGACAAAAAGATTATGCCACAGCGCAAAACATTCTGGGTAACACGATTTCACTGAATCTCATCATCGGTATCGGACTGAGCATCATCTGTCTGCTCTTCCTCGACCCTATCCTGAGATTCTTCGGAGCTAGCGACCAGACGCTCATCTATGCACATGAGTATATGGTCATCATCCTGCTGGGTAATGTGGTGAGCCACATGTATTTCGGCATGAACTCCCTGCTCCGAGCGGCAAGTAAACCCAAGCAAGCCATGTTTGCCACCATCTTCACGGTGGTGATGAACGTGATACTCGATGCGCTCTTCATCCTCGTCTTCAAATGGGGAATACAGGGAGCCGCCATCGCCACCATCCTTTCGCAGCTGATGGCGCTGTGCTGGCAGTTCAAGCTCTTCAGCAATAAGAACGAGCTGCTGCACTTCAAGAAAGGCATCTACAAACTGAAGAGGAAACTCGTGGATAATATCCTCGCCATCGGCATTTCGCCGTTCCTGATGAACGTGTGCGCCTGCATCATCGTCATCTTCATCAACAACCAGCTGGTACGGTTCGGAGGCGACCTCTCCGTGGGAGCCTACGGAATAGCCAACGGTATTGCGATGGTGTTCATCATGTTCGTATTCGGTGTAAACCAGGGAATGCAGCCTATCGCCGGCTACAATTATGGTGCACAGAAGCTGGATAGATTGATGCGCGTACTGAACCTGAGCATCATTGCCGCCACCGGCATCATGGTAACGGGCTGGCTGATAGCGATGTTCCTGCCTTACTACTGCGCGAGAATGTTTACTACCGATAAGCAGCTGATAGACCTGGGCATCAAAGCTATCAGAGTGGTGATGTTCTGCTTCCCGGTCATCGGTTTCCAGATGGTCATCACCAATTTCTTCCAGTGCATCGGAAAGGTGAAGATCAGCATCTTTCTCTCCTTGTCGAGACAGTTGCTCATCCTTCTGCCGCTCCTGGCTTTCCTGCCGATGATATGGGACATTGATGGAGTATGGTACAGTATGCCTATCTCCGACTTCTCGGCAGCAGTCATCGCCGGAATCGTAATGGTGTGGTACATGAAAAAGCTAAAAAAGTTAATAGTTAAAAGTTAATAGTTAATAGGGCTTAGCCGTTTAGCAAGATTGCCACAGGCGGTTCATGCTATAAACTATAAATTATAAATTATAAACTATGAATAAGATTATCATAAACGTAGGTCGCCAGATAGGTAGCGGCGGCCATATCATCGCCGAGAAGCTGGCGGAGGATTTCGGTTGCAAATGTTACGACCGTGAGCTGCTGAATCTTGCCGCCAAGGAGAGTGGATTCTCGGAGAAATTCTTCGAGCAGAACGATGAGCAGAAGGGATTCTTCAAGTCTCTCTTCCATACCCATCTGCCCTTCCTGAGCGATAACAATTTCTATCACAACGACTTCTCGCAGGAAGGTCTGTACAAGTTCCAGAGCGACGCCATCAGAAAGGCTGCCGATGAGGGCAACTGCGTGTTTGTGGGCAGAACCGCCGACTATGTGCTGCGTGATTACAAGAACGTGATCAACATCTTCATCACCGCCAACATCGACGACCGCATCAAGGCAGTGTGCAAGCGAAAGGACATCGACAGAGCCAGCGCCCGCAAGTTTATCGAAAGCCACGAGGAGCAGCGCGCCTCTTACTACGATTACTATACAGGCAAGAAGTGGGGACACAGCGAGAGCTACGACCTCTGCATTAACAGCAGCCATCTGGGAATCGAAGAAACAGAGAAGTTTATCGCAGAATTTATCAGAAAGAAGTTCGGACTTAGTGATTAATTAGTAGTGATTAATTTTAGGGACATAAAACATTAAACATCATATAAATGAAGAAGATTATGCTTTTGGGCTCAGGCGAACTGGGCAAAGAATTTACCATCGCCGCAAAGCGAGCAGGACAGTACGTCATCGCTTGCGACAAGTATGACAATGCACCAGCCATGCAGGTAGCCGACGAGCGAGAAGTGTTCTCAATGCTCGATGGCGACGCATTGACCGCAGTGGTAGAGAAACATCACCCAGACATCATCGTGCCTGAGATTGAAGCTATCCGCACCGAGCGACTCTTCGACTTCGAGAAGGAGGGCATCCAGGTTGTGCCTTCTGCACGTGCCGTAAACTACACCATGAACCGCCGTGCCATCCGCGACCTTGCCGCCAAGGAACTGGGGCTGCGCACCGCCAAGTATTTCTATGCCAAGACCTTCGAGGAGTTTAAGAACGCTGCCGATGAGATTGGTTTCCCATGCGTAGTGAAGCCATTGATGAGCTCCAGCGGCCACGGTCAGAGCTATGTTCACAACGACGATGAACTGAAGGAGGCTTACAAGGAAGCAATGGAAGAAGGTCGTGGCGACGTGAAAGAAGTGATTATCGAGGAATTTATCGACTTCGATTCTGAGTTCACCCTGCTCACCGTCACCCAGAAAGACGGTCCTACCCTCTTCTGTCCACCTATCGGCCATGTACAGAAGGGCGGCGACTACCGCGAGAGTTGGCAGCCATTCCAGATTTCAGAGGAGGCTTTGAAGAAGGCTGAGCACATTGCCGGCGAAGTAACCAAGGCTTTGACAGGTGCCGGTCTCTGGGGCGTAGAGTTCTTCCTGAGCAAGCAGGGCGAAGTCATCTTCTCAGAGTTGAGTCCTCGTCCACACGATACAGGTATGGTAACCCTCGGTCACACCACCAACCTGAGCGAGTTTGAGCTCCACTTCCGTGCCGTAATGGGCTTGCCTATCGCCGGAATCCATCTGGAGCACATCGGCTGTTCTGCCGTCATCCTCTCACCAGAGGAAAGCACCGAGCCATTAAACTACAATATGCTCGATGCCCTGAAGGAAGACCACACCCGCATCCGCATCTTCGGCAAGCCAGAGGCTCACGTAGGCAGAAGAATGGGCGTTGTTCTCTGCTACGGCGAGAAGGGCGATGACCTCAACCAACTTCGCGACAAGGCAAAGCGCCTGGCAAAGACCGTATTGGGAACCGACCCTTATATGAAGAAGTAGACATGGAAGAATTAGGAAGAATTATCACATTACCCAAGATATTCGACCCTAGAGGCAACCTGACAGTGGCAGAGGGAGAAACCCATATACCCTTTGCCATTGCCCGTACCTACTGGACCTATGATGTTCCGGGCGGAGAAAGTCGCGGTGGCCATGCTCACAAAGAATGCAAGGAATTTATCATAGCAGCCAGCGGATCCTTTTCGGTGACGCTTGATAATGGAAAGCAGAAGAAAACCTATCATCTCAACCACCCTTGGGAGGGACTGTTCGTGGATGTCAATATCTGGCGAACACTGGATGATTTCTCTTCCGGCTCACTATGTCTGGTTCTGGCTTCCCAAAAGTTTAAGGAAGAAGACTACATACGCGAATATGACGAATACCTCAGATTCATCAACCCGTCTAACAGTCCGATTCTCTCAAAGACCGAGAATCAATAACTCTAAATATCATGTTTGAGATAAAAAGATATAGCAATGCCGACAAGGAGGCGTGGAATGCTTATGTAGAGCAGGCTCGCAACGCCACCTTCCTCTTCAACCGCAACTACATGGATTATCACAGCGACCGGTTCAAAGACCATTCCCTGATGTTCTATAAGAACGGAAAACTCCATTCAATCCTCCCAGCCCATGAGAGAGAGGATACATTCTGCTCTCACTTTGGTCTTACTTATGGAGGACTAGTAATGAATAAGGATGTGACAGCAGCTGATGTTGTCCAGCTTTTCAAAGAATTGAACGAACACCTCAGGCTTCATGGTTTTAAGAAGGTTCTCTACAAACCTGTGCCTTGGGTTTACCACCAGATGCCATCTGAAGAAGATCTTTATGCCATCTATTGGGTATGCAAGGCACGCATCGTGAAACGCGATATCGGTTCTGTTCTTTTCCTACAAGAGAAGCCTAGATGGAGAAGGCTTCGCCGACGCTCCTTGAAAAAAGCGCAGGAGGCAGGAATTATAGTAAAGAGAGAGAACAATTTCGAAGGTTTCTGGAAAGTTCTTGACGCTAATCTTGAAGAGCGTTATCAGGTACATCCTGTTCATACCCTTCAAGAAATAGAACTTTTACATAGCCGTTTTCCAGATAACATCATTCAATACAATGCCTACCTAGAAGATGAGATTATAGCAGGATTCACCTTCTACATCACACCACAGACAGTACATGGGCAATATTGTTCATCAAACGACAAAGGTAAGGAACTTGGTGGCATTGACGCCATTTACGACCAGGTTCTTAATCATGATTATGCCGATTATAAATTCTTTGACTTTGGTCGCTCTACAGAAGGCGATGGGGATTATCTGAACGAAGGTCTCATCAGCCAAAAAGAAGGTTTCGGAGGAAGAGGAGTGGTTTACGACACCTACGAATGGAAAGTATAAATAGTTAATAGTTGATAGTTTATAGTTAATAGGGCTTAGCCGTTTGCAAGATTGCTATAA
>ERZ869983.208-NODE-208-length-20120-cov-7.359377_pt1 | contig 20120 bp, 14 predicted proteins | sample MGYA00521106_ERZ869983 | MGnify/ENA primary metagenome ERZ869983 (study PRJEB32232, sample SAMN07284972) | human gut metagenome | biome: human-associated habitat; material: feces | host: Homo sapiens | place: Tanzania | collected 2014-04-05 ...
TCGGGATCGTTCTTAGAAAAGCTTCCTGCAAGCCAATGAGCTGTACTCCTCTTTGAAGTGCTTCTTCATAATAAGGATGACAGTCCTCGTCCATACAATTGCCCTGGATCATCAGCGCACAGATTCCCTGCAGCACATCACTCTGACGGTATTCTTTATAAATACAAAGGAACAACCAAAGGACTTCTTCTGAAAACACCTTATTTCTTGAAATCAAAAAACAAATCCTTCCAATGAGTTTGGAATTCAGGATCTTCTCCTCGGCACCAAATTCAAGCACCCATAATTCATAAGAATCAATCTCATCCAACAGCTGTTCATCTTCACCTAAAATGCAGCATCCTTCAAATTGCAAGAGTGGATTTTGACATCCTTCCTGATATAATTCTTTGATCAGTTCCATTCGAAGTTTAGCATCCTTCATCAATTCTTCGCTTAGATTCATATAAAGCCAGAACAGATATCCTTTGATCTTTCCATCTTCACATTGATCATAGAGTTCTTTGATCTCATCTCTTGATCTTATGATCGTTTCTTCTTGCTTATCATAAAATGCCTGAAGATACCAAACATATCCCTGCGCGATCAAAAGCGGCTCTTTTGATGCATCTTCTGGAATCTTTTCTTCTAAGTCTTCTTTTCCTTCAAGAATAGAAAGATGAAGTTTCATCAGATCATACATACGATTCTTAACCGGATCATCCGGCATCTTATCAAGAACCATATTTCCTCTCTCGTAAAGCTGACTTGTCGTAATCCTTCCTGTACAGAAATCCACATATAATTCGATCAATTTCTTTTGACGGAATTCTTCTTCTTTTTTTCTTTCACTTTTCTGTTCTTTATAGACAACCTCGATCTGCAGGGTCTGATAAACAGTCTGAATGATCAGATGATCGATATCTCCGTCCTTCGGAATTGTTTTCATATCGGCATAGATCGTCAGAGTCCCATCTTCAAAATCCTCTGCCTGAAATGTATTCTTATGAAGAGACAGGAAAGTTCCATCACTTTTTATCCTGCCTACCAGATACCCCCATCCTTCTCTCTTGACTTTTATCTCCAATGGTTCATCAAGATTCGTGATGGTTGCCTGATAGATCGTCTTCGCTGCACTTAACAGAACCGGCTTTTTCTGCCCTGAACTCAGCAAAAATTCCTCCAAGATCTGATTCCTGTTTCTCCCTAGCAAAAGCTGATGATAAAGCTCTTTTTCTTCTCTTCGATCTTTTAGATATTCTTCTTTAAACGCTTCAGAAAAAAAGAGTGTCTTTGCCTCTTTTATATCTTCTTTCACGATATTTGTAAAGTTTTCCAATGATTCTGACATAATCTTATTCTGCTCCTTGCCAACCAAAAGATTTTGTGGGTATAATTATGATGTAAATATCAAAAATATAAATTCAAGTACACCCATGCGTACTTATCGCATAATATGTATTATACCAAATTTCGACACAATAGAAAAGGAAAAGAGGAATTACCATGTCAGAAAAAAAACAAGAATTTCACGGAAGTGATCTTGAGAAAGTAGAAGCTTATTACGGAATCAAAAAAGAAGATATCATTCCCTTTGCTGGAAATGTCAATCCGCTCGGAATTTCTCCTTTGTTAAAGAAAAGTATGGCTTCTCATATTGAATCGATCAGTGAATATCCTGACCGTGATTATAAAGAGCTTCGTTCCACCCTTGCACTTTACTGCAATGTCCCAATGGAACATATCATTGTTGGAAATGGTGCAACTGAGATGATCAGTCTGACCATGCAGCTGTTACGTCCAAAACATGCCTTGCTGCTTTCTCCAACTTATTCTGAGTATACAAGAGAGATCGATCTGGTCGGAGGACGTGTAGAAGAATATTTTTTGAGAGAAGACCTTGATTTTAAACTGGATCTTGATGATCTGATCTCAAAGCTTACCGATGATATTGATCTTCTTGCGATCTGTAACCCAAACAACCCAACATCCAGTGCTTTGAATACCGAAGAGATCACAAAGATCCTGACTCATTGTAAATTGCATGATATCTTTGTTATGATCGATGAAACTTATGTGGAATTTGCACCTGATATTGACGCGATCTCTGCAGTATCCCTGACAACAAAATTCGATAATTTCATGATACTTCGTGGAACTTCCAAATTCTTCTGCGCTCCAGGACTGCGGCTTGGATATGGAATCTGTGGAAATCTTTCTTTTCTTGAACGCATGAACAGTATCAAAAATCCTTGGACGATCAATACACTTGCTGCGCTTGCAGGAGAAGCTATGTTTATGGATACAGATTATATTCAAACAACAAAAGATTATATACAATCTGAACGTACACGCTGCATTGATATTTTATCCAAACATAATAACCTAAAGATCTATCCAGCTTATGCAAACTTTATCCTTGTAAAATTACTGGATGGCACAACTTCTTTTGAAATGTTTGAACGTTGCATTAAGTCAGGCCTGATGATCCGTGACTGTGCAAGTTTCCATGGATTAGACGGTGAATTTATCCGATTCTGTATTCAGAGAAAAGAAGATAATGATCGTTTGCTGAATTTATTAACACTCTGATCATAAATATTTTTATAAAGACAAGAAACCCCTGAGAATGAATCTTCTACAACTCATTCTCAGGGGTTTCTATAACTCATCGATTATTTTACTGCGATAACTTCAATCTCGATCAGTGCTCCTTTTGGAAGAGCTCCTGCCTGTACACAAGATCTTGCTGGTTTGTTATCTCCAAATGCTTCTTCGTAGATTCCATTGATTTCTGCAAAATCATTGATATCTGCTAAGAACACTGTTGTTTTGATAACATTATCTAATGTAAGATCTGATGCTTTTAATACAGCACTTAAGTTCGCTAATACCTGTTTTGTCTGTGCTGCGACACCTTCTTTTAATTCCTGTGTCTGTGGATCTAATCCGATCTGTCCGGATGTAAACACGAAATCTCCTGCTTCTACTGCATGACAATATGGTCCTACTGCTGCTGGAGCATTCTGTGCATTAATGATCTTTGTATCCATCTTATCTTCCTGCCTTTCTCTTTGGTCATTTACTTGATCACTTTGATCGATGGGTAATACCTGAACCACGCTTTTCCTAAGATCTCATCTCTGGAAACATAATGGGTCTCCCAGTCTCTGGCATCATTTGAATTATTTCTGTTATCTCCCATCACAAAATACCCATTCTTTGGTACTTTATATGGTCCAAAATCTTCTACTGGCTCTTCTTTGATATATGGCTCACTAAGTGCTTTCTTACTTCCATTAATATATACTTTACCGTCTTTTACCAGCACAGTCTCACCTGGAAGTGCTATCACACGCTTAATAAACCATTCTGTCTCATCATCCGGATATTTGAAGATAATGATGTCTCCACGTTTCGGATCTTTAAACCAATAGGATGTTCGAAGAGCGATCAGTTTATCATTTGTCATGATCGTATTCTCCATCGAACCACTTGGAATATTCGCATTGATAATTACAAAATTCAAGATAAATTCTGTCAGAAGAATCGTTACAACGATGCATGCGATCCAACTAAATGCTTCACGCTTGAAACTTCTCTTCTGTTCTTTATCTGCGTTTTCTTTGCTCATATTGATCTGTCCTTAATAATTAGTCCTCAAAACCACGTTTGATGATATCATGTCTTTCTGGTCCGTTAGATATTAAAGTGATCGGATATCCAATCTTCTCTTCTACGAACTCGATGTACTTACGGCAGTTTTCTGGAAGATCTTCGTAGTTTTTGATTCCACGGATATCAGATTTCCATCCTGGAAGTACTTCTAATACTGGTTTCGCTTTCTCAAGTTTTCCTGTTGTTGGGAAGTCTGTTGTTACTTCTCCATCGATTTCGTATCCAACACATACAGGAATCTCATCTAAGTATCCAAGTACGTCTAATACTGTAAATGCAACATCTGTTGTTCCCTGCATACGGCATCCGTATTTGGTTGCTACAACGTCAAACCATCCCATTCTTCTTGGACGTCCTGTAGTTGCTCCAAATTCTCCTCCATCTCCACCGCGGCGGCGAAGTTCATCTGCTTCATCTCCAAAGATCTCACTTACGAAAGCTCCAGCTCCTACAGCACTTGAATATGCCTTTACAACTGTAACGACTTTCTTGATCTCATATGGAGGGATTCCAGCTCCGATCGCACCATATCCTGCTAATGTAGAAGATGATGTAACCATTGGATAAATTCCATGATCAGGATCTTTTAATGATCCTAACTGTCCTTCTAATAAGATATTCTTTCCTTCTTTGATCGCTTCATGTAAGAACAGGGATGTATCACATACATAAGGTGCTACCATCTCTTTGTATTCCATTAATGTATTGTATAATTCATCTGGATCAAGAAGTGGTTTATGGTATAAATGCTCTAATAAAACATTCTTCTTTTCACATACTGCTTTGATCTTTTCTTTTAAAGAATCATCGTCAAATAATTCACTTACCTGGAAACCGATCTTTGCATATTTGTCTGAATAAAATGGTGCGATACCAGATTTTGTTGATCCAAAAGAATTCTTTCCTAAACGTTCTTCTTCATACTGATCAAATAAAATATGATATGGCATAACCATCTGTGCACGATCTGATACTAAGATCTTTGGCTGTGGAACACCCTGACTTACGATTCCTTCGATCTCTTTGAATAATACAGGGATATTTAATGCCACACCATTACCGATCACACTAGTTGTATGGTTGTAGAATACCCCAGATGGTAATGTATGCAATGCAAACTTACCATAGTCATTAATGATCGTATGACCTGCATTTGCTCCTCCCTGAAAACGAACGATAATATCGGATGTTTCACCCAACATGTCTGTAATCTTACCTTTTCCTTCGTCTCCCCAATTGGCTCCAACGACTGCTTTTACCATATGTGTATCCTCCTAATAAAATCAATTATTTTGACTTTTTCTTATATTATTTATAATGCTGTTATATTTAACAACATGACAACACGTTTCATTCTATATCGTTTTGGGCACTCTGTCAAGGCAGAGTGTCCAAAGCTTTGATTTATTTTCCATCTTTTACACTAAACAGATCTGTACTTACATGTTTCTTATCCATCAGACTGTTATACTGCAGATACTGATACTGTGTGATCAGTTTTGTATATTCATTATTCTCAGATAACTCATGGTTCTTTCCATCTTTATCAACATATCCATTGGCATTTAATGCTGGGACTTCATTTCTCATATTTAATAAGAACTCATTGTATCTTGACATCTTTAAGTTTGTCTGCTGTAACATCAGGCTTGATAAATAGTTTGCACTGACATTTTCAACATCACTCTTTGCATCAATATCATAGTTTGCCCAGATGATAAATGGAACTGTATATTTTTTCTGCAATTCTTTTAAACTTAAGCTGTTTAGAGATTTTCCATATAACAGTTCATAGAAAGAATCCTCAAGTTTTGGCTGATGATCTCCAAACATTACAACGATCGTTGGCTCTTTCTGATTCTTAAAGTAGTTGATGATCTTCTCGAATGCTCGATCTGATTCATGGATCAGTGATAAATAACGATTTGCTGTATCTGTTGCCTTCTCATCTTTGATCTTGATCTCTTCCTTGAAGTTCTTGTCTGCGATCAGATATCCACCATGGTTCTGGATCGTTACATTGAATAAGAATAATGGCTGTCCCGCTTTTTTCTTATTAAAGATATCTATGATCTTATTGTAATCTTCTGAATCACTATACCATCCTCTGAATTTCTCTCCATTTGGATTCATAGATGTCTCATCTAAGAAATTGTCAAATCCAAGTAGCGGATATACCGTATCTCGGTTCCATCCGTGCGCTTTGTATGGATGGAATGCCAGTGTATCATATCCCTGCTGTTTTAACTGAGATGCCAGACTTGGCACTTTATGTTTAACAAACTGTGTATATGCATTTCCGTTTAATGGAAGAGATGATACAGAGTTTCCTGTTAAGAACTCATACTCTGAATTACTTGTTCCTCCACCAAAAACAGATACCAGCATATGTCCTTTGATCGTATTTTCACTTAAACTATTGATAAACGGCATAACCTCTTTGTTTGTCTTGATCTTATTTACTACATTCAGATCTGAGAATGTTTCATTCATGATCACGACAACATTTGGTTTCTGTTTTAATTTCTTATTGCTTCCCTGTGTTACCTGATATTTGTCTGCGATCTTATCTACCGCTTCTGGACTATATCCATCTGGCTGGGAAACGATCGTATACTGGATATTCATTAAGAAGCTTAAAATATATCCATTCCTTAAGTATCCTTTCTTCTGCTGCCAGAAGTTTACAGCAACACCTTTCTTTGATAGAAAATCTACTCTTGTCAAGAAGAAAGAACTTCCTGCTGTTACGATTGCTGTGATCAATAATGCAACCAGACGTTTCTTCCAATGGAAGATCTTATATGTATCGAGTTTACATGCAAATACACATAATCCCAATAACACAACCGTCGCAACGATCGCTGGTTTATCATAAGTTAACACATAATGATCTGCAACGTCCATCGCTGTTCCAAGTGCATAAATATCTGCCGGCGTGATCGGTGTTCCACGGAACGCTAATACAAAATAGTTTCCGATCGCAGCTGCATATAAAAATACATCTCCAACGAGCAACGCCCATTTCACACGGTTAAAGATCAGTAATAAAATCAAGAACAGTATATAGTACCATAGGATGTTCATTCCAAATGCCAGTTTGTTCATCACACTGATCGGATTATAGAATACTTTTTCTACCATATAAAATGCGACCCATGGATTGACGATAAATAGTACCCATGTGAATCTCTTATTCCATTTTTCTGGAATCTTTAATGGTATAAGAATTAAAATGATCAAAGCAAGTGTGATCGCTACTGTTAAAACAACTGCTGATACATCAATCTGTGTCGTCCACACTCTGGTTCTTACATGAAAATTCTTCTGTGTTACACCATTTAATTTAGCTGACTGATAGATTTTCCCCATATTGCTTGATGTATACAGATATAATGGGTGTTCGGCCTTAATACCCTTTCCTGTAATCTCAATCGTATAAGTTTCCCCTTTATTCAGCTTCTGATTTACGACTACTTTGTACCATTTATTTTCATTACGCAAAGTACGACGCATCGTTGCTTTCATATCTGTCAGTCCGTCAACCTCTAACAGTGTTGGAGTAATGTGGAAAATAGATTTTCCTTTACTGTCTTTTACATTCAGATCAATACTTCCAGCTCTTCCTGTCTGTTCGTTTCGGTCGATCATGATATCCAGCCGTTCCATCGTATGTGAAACTGCTTTAAACTTCTGAACGACCTTATCACCATCTGTCACTTCAATCTTCGTCAGCTTATGTTCTGGTGTTCCTTTTGCAACTTTTTCGGAAAACTGGTCTTTGTTCATCAAAACCAATACGATAAATGCGATCAATGCTAAAACAATTCCATATTTCAGGACTTTTTGCATGACGCTGTGAAATTTTTGTAATTTCGTTTCACCATTTGTCTGTGTCATTTTACATTACCTTCCATTCGTTTGTATTTCCCCAGTTATTTTTCCTTTTTCTCTCTTTTTCATTCTCTCTTAAAAATTCCCTAAGATTTTAAAATCTTTGGTTTCTTCTTTGATTCCTGCAAGGGAATTACGGATCGCAGGGTCATCCAGATTCCCGATCACATCCACATAAAATCCGTATTCCCACTTTCTTCCTGGAAGTGGTCTGGATTCAATGTTACTCATACTGACATTGTTAAACATGAAATGCGTCAGAATATTGTATAAAGATCCTGATTCATGTGGCACGCTAAAACTGATGCTGACTTTGCCCGCATCTTTTCTGTACTGTTTCTTCTTTGACATGATCACAAATCTTGTTGTATTATTTCCTTCATCATTCACCTCACGTTTCAAAATCTCAAGTCCATACATCTTCGCAGCACGTTCACTGCAGATTGCAGCTTTCACAGGCTTCTTATCATCTGCTACTTTCTTTGCGCTGATCGCTGTGTTTGCAACTTTTACCTGATCCCAGTCTGGATGTTCATCCAAAAATCCTTTACACTGCATCAATCCTTGTGGGTGGGAATATACTTTTTCAATCTTATCTATGCTTGTTCCCGGAATCGCAGCCAATACATGCCTTACATCTACAGATTCTTCTCCCACGACACAAATGTCATAGTCAAGGATCATATCATAAATTCCACTGACTGTACCTGCTGAAGTATTCTCTATTGGCAATACTCCATAGTCAGCTTCTCCTCGATCTAGAGTCTTTACAACATCTTTAAATTCTGGTACAGAAAAATTCTTGACATCCTCTCCAAAATACTGTACCATTGCCTGTTCCTGATATGCCCCTGGAATCCCCTGATATACAACCTTGGTATCTTCATTGATATCCAGTGCTTCCACTTCTTCAAATGTCTGATCAATATAAGCATCTTCTTGTGATAACAGACTATACTGATATCTTCGGCTAATGCTCATCATCTGAAGAAACATCTCTTCGACAGACTTTTTAATGATAAGTTTATCTTCGTCTTTTGTCAAGGCATCAATTTTCTGTCTTTCACGAACAGGATCATAAATTGCCTTTCCTGTTCCTCTTTTATACTCTGCAACTTCTGCAGAACATCCCATTCTTTCTTTAAATAATGCAAGCATTTTCTGATCGATCTGATCGATCTGCTGCCTTATCTCTGTCAAATCTCTCATAAGTTACTGTTCCTCTTTTATCTTTTCTTTTAATTGTGTGATTGTCTGTCCAAGAAGTGGATGCATTAGATATGGGGCGATCTCTTCTAATGGTTCTAATACAAATAATCTCTTGTGCATCTCTTTATGTGGGATTGTCAGTCTTCTCTCATTCATCACCAGATCATCATACATCAGGATATCAAGATCTAATGTTCTTGGTCCCCAATGAATGGTTCTGACTCTTCCTGCCTGTGCTTCAACATCCATCAGAAAGTCTAGCAATTCTTCTGGCTCTTTTAATGTGTCAATGGCAATACATCCATTCAAAAAATCATCCTGTTCCACACCGCCATATGGCTTAGTCTCAATCAGACTGGAAACATGAACAACTCTTGTATCATCCTGTGCCTCGATCGCATTGATCGCCTGATTAATGTATTCCATACGATCTCCCATATTCGATCCTACTCCGAGATACGCTCTGTGCCATCCTCTTTTGATCTTCACTGAAACATAGTCAAGTGGCAATCCGATCGGTGCCCATGGTTTTTTTATCTCAATCTCTAGTTTTCTGATCAATGAAAACTCAAGTAATAATCTCTTTGCCACTGTTTCAGCCACACATTCGATCAGGTTAAAGTCATTTTCTGTAAGGATCTCTTTGATCATATGACATACTTTACCATAATCAACGGAATATTCCATCTGATCACTGACACCTGCAAGTTTCGTATCAAGCGATAAAATTGCAGATACCAGAAATTTTTGTCCAAGTGCTTTCTCTTCTTTATACAAACCATGATTTGCATAAACTTCCAAATCTTTGATTGTAATCTGATCCATCATCTGTTCTCCCTATTTTGCACAAATTGCTTCTATCATCTTCATCGCACGCATATTTTCTTTGACATCGTGAACCCTGAAAAATCTGCATCCTTTCATATATCCACTGACCGTTGTTGCCACAGTTCCTTCTACTCTCTGATCTGATGGAAGATCCAGTGTTAAACCGATCATGGATTTTCTAGATGTTCCAAGAAGAACTGGTACATCCCACTGATTTAATAACTCCAGATGGTTCATAAGCTCTAAATTCTGATCAAGATCCTTAGCAAATCCAATTCCTGGATCCAGCATGATCGTTTCTTTCTTAATTCCTGCTTCCTTTGCCATCTTCATCGTCTCATCTAAGTCTGCTACCACATCATTTAAATAATTCTTATAATCTGTATCCTTACGGTTATGCATCAAGCAAGAAGCAACTCCTGTTTCTGCTAAAACTGCAGCCATAGTTCCATCCCACTTAAGCCCCCAGATGTCATTGATCAGATCTGCTCCAGCCTCGATCCCTGCTTTTGCAACTCCTGATTTATAAGTATCTAGGGATACTGGTACATCAAATTCCTTTTTTAATGCTTCGATCACAGGTGTAACTCTTGCAATCTCCTCTTCATCAGAGATCAATGTGTATCCAGGTCTTGTAGATTCTCCTCCAACATCAATGATTGCTGCTCCATCTCGGATCATCTCATCAGCATGCTTTAGTGCCGCATCTAAATGATCATATTTTCCTCCATCTGAAAATGAATCTGGTGTCACATTCAAAATTCCCATGATGTATCCATGATGTTTCGTATCAAATGTCTTATTTCCAATAATCATAGCATCTCTCCTAGTATATATACTTGTTGTTTTTCTTTTCTTCCGGCCAATAACATTCCTGCCTTGCTTTGCAGTGGATACAATCTCTTGAAAGTTTATCTGCACGATAAAAGATCGATGCAAAACTTTCACTTTCTTCTTTCATATCTCTATGTCTTAAGATCGTATCTGTCATAAACTTTCTCTCTTCTCTGGTATATCCACAGTCCGTTAAGATTTCCTCGGCAAGAATTGCGCCCGCTTCCTCATGCGAAATCCCCTTTTCATACTGATCAGCTCTCCCAAGATCATGAAGCAAGGCAGTCGCATAAACGATATCTTTGGACACAGGAAGTCTTTTTTCAAGGATCATCAGATAACTGATTCTTGCCACCGACAAAAAATGTTCTATATCATGGCCGCAAAACTTTCGATCTATTTCTAATTGTTGTAGTCTCTCGTATGTCTCCTTGTATTTCTCATGCCATACGATCTTTTGGAATCTTTCCACTGTTTCTATCCTCTATTTTAGTTCATTCTGAAATGATAATGTACCGCAGATTATGATCACATCTTCTTTATCTGCTTGTTGTTTTACCTCTTCAAGACACTCTTTCAGTCTTGGTCTTTCTTCTACATCATGATGGTATTTCCTTACACATTCCGCAAGATCCTTGCTTGATAAGGCCCTCGCATTATCTGGTGCTACCGTATAAACTTTTGCTGCCATCGGCGTAAGGATCTGTATCATCTGTTCATAGTCTTTATCTGATAACACTCCCATTATATAGATTAATCGTCTATTTGTAAAATTATTTTGTAAAAAATTTAACAGACTTTTCGCTCCATCCGGATTATGTGCCCCATCACAAATGACCAGTGGGTCCTTTTCTAAGATCTCAATTCTGCCTCTCCAGATTGTTTTGCGTAATCCATCTTCTGTCTGAAATTCACTGATACAATAATAATTTCTTATCGTATTCAATGCTTCTAATGCCAAGGCAGCATTATTGATCTGATGTCTTCCAAGAAGAGGAATTTCTATCTTTTCATACCATCTTCCATCTGATGAACGATAAGAAAAGCTCTCTCCATTTAAAGATTCACTTAACACACGGATTCCTTCCGAATTTACGAAAGTAACTTTGCAGTGCATCTCTTTTGCCTTTTCCTTGATCACTTCATTTACGGATTCTTGATTGTTATATGAGATAACTGGACATCCTTCTTTTATGATCCCCGCTTTTTCTGCTGCGATCTTTTCTATCGTGTCTCCAAGAAACTGCATATGGTCCATTCCGATCGATGCAATGATCACCGCGATCGGTTTCTTAACTACGTTCGTTGCATCAAGTCTGCCACCCATTCCTGTTTCCAATAACACAACATCCACTTTTTTATCGAGAAAATAAAGAAAACTGAGTGCCGTCTCAATCTCAAACATCGTCGGATGTGACATCCCGTCTCTCACCATCTCTTCAGAAATTTTCTTTATTTTTTCCATATAAAAGCACAGATCTTCTCTCGAAATGTTCTCTTCATTGATGCGAAATCTCTCTTCGTAGCAAAAAGATGCTGGGGAGACATACCTCCCCGCACGATATCCACTTTCTCTGAAGATTCCTGCAAGAAATGCAAGTGTTGATCCCTTTCCATTGGTTCCGGCAATATGAACCACTTTCAGCTGATCCTGTGGATTTCCAAGTCTTTCTAATAATTCTTTGATATTATCAAGTCCTAAAACACTTCCAAATTTATTCGTATTTTGTATAAAATTCATTGCTTCTTCGTAATTCATCACTGCCTCCAGTTTCTGTTTCCTTCGATCTAATGTACAAATGCTTCTTTGATCACCTGTGTCATGGTTTTTACATAGACGATTTCAAGTCCTTCAACAACTTCCTCTTCAAACTCTTTGACATCTTTTTCATTTGATTTTGGAACAAGTACTTTTGTAATTCCAAGCCTTTTTGCTGCGAGAAGTTTTTCTTTTAATCCACCGATCATAAGAACATCTCCGCGGATCGTAACTTCCCCTGTCATCGCCAGATTTCCACAGACTTTATTACCTGTGATTGCTGACAAAACGGCTGTTGTCATCGTAATTCCAGCAGATGGTCCGTCTTTTGGCACGGCTCCTTCTGGAATATGAATATGTATATCATGTTTTTCAAAGAAATCCTGTTTGATCTTATATTTTCTACTCTGGCTTCTGATATAACTGATCGCTGCCTGTGCAGACTCTTTCATGACATTTCCAAGGGATCCTGTCACCTGAACCGCTCCTTTTCCCGGCATAACATTTACTTCAATCTTTAATGTTACTCCACCAACAGCTGTCCAAGCCAATCCATGAACAATTCCGACCTGATCTCTCAGAGTGTCTTTTTCCCATTCATAAACAGGTCTTCCAAGATAATCCTTGATCACTTTCTTTGTGATCGTTACTTTTCTGTGTTTCTTCTGGTAGATGTCTCTTGTCACCTTTCTCGAAACCTGTCCAATCCTTCTCTCTAAGTTTCTGACCCCTGCTTCTCTTGTATAATCTGTGATCAGAAATCTTAGGGCATCTTCTTTCCAGTGGATCTGTGTATCATTTAATCCATTTGCTTCCATCTGTTTCTTTACCAGATAGTCATTCGCAATGTGATACTTTTCATTCTCTGTATAACTTGATACCTCGATGATCTCCATACGGTCGAGCAGTGGTCTTGGAATCGTAGAAAGATCATTGGCCGTTGCAACAAATAAGACATCACTTAAATTCAATGCCACTTCCAGATAATGATCTGTAAAATGTTCATTCTGTTCCGGATCTAATACTTCAAGCAGTGCAGATGCCGTATCGCCTCTCTGGTCTTTCCCCGTCTTATCGATCTCATCCAATAACATTAATGGATTTCTAACTTTTACTTTCTTTAATGCTTCAACAATACGTCCTGGCATCGCTCCGACATAAGTTTTTCTATGTCCACGGATCTCTGATTCGTCCCTGACACCGCCAAGAGATAAACGAATATATTTTTTGTTCGTTGCTTTCGCAATTGATTTTGCAATGGATGTCTTTCCTGTTCCTGGAGGTCCTACAAGACAAAGAATGGCTGCATCTTTCTTTCCACTCATAGCACGTGCTGCTAAATATTCCAAAACACGTTCCTTGACTTTTTCCATTCCATAATGATCCTGATCAAGCACCTGTTGTGCATGATCTAAGTCTGTGGAATCTTCACTCATCTCTTCCCACGGAACTTCAAACATTGTCTCGATATAAGTTCTTAACACAGAGCTTTCTGGTGTCTGATTTCCCATTGTTTGAAAACGAGAGATCTCTTTTTTGAGCTTTTCTTTGACTTCATCGGATGCTTTTAGATTCTTAAGTTTCTCCATGAATTCATCCGCTTCATCTTCTACATTCGTCTCTCCAAGTTCCTCACGGATCACTTTGATCTGCTCCCGCAGCACATATTCTTTCTGATTTTTGTCAACATTCACTTTGACTTTCTGTTGGATCTTCTGCTTTAATTTCAGAACATCTAGTTCTTCCTGCAGCATGACAAGCATTAATTCACAGCGCTCTTTTAAATCCATTTCTTCTAAAAGTTTCTGTTTCTCTGGATAAGAAAATGGAATATGTGTTGCAAGTTCATCCACCAAGATTTCTACATCTGTCAACAATAAAATATAATTTACCATATTCTGATCCAAATGTGGCCAGGCTTTCGCATAACCTTCAAATGCTTCTTTGATCATTCGAAGAAACGCTTCTCTTTCAAATTCTTCAAATGGCTGTTGTTCTACATGATCGTATAAAACCTCTACTTTATAGAATGGTTCGTACTCAACAGTCTCAGAAAGCTCTGCACGAAATAATCCTTCTGCAAAAACTCTCAAAATATTCTTTGGAAGCTTTACAACCTGTTTGATCCTTGCCAGTGTTCCTACACGATATAAATCTTCAATTCCTGGATCTTCTGCCATTGGATCGATCTGATTATTTAAAAAGATCATCTGGTCATGTTCCATAGCTTCTTCAATTGCTTTTACAGAACGGCTTCGTGATACATCAAAATGAATGACTGTATTCGGAAATATATACTTGCCTCTCAGTGGAAGCATTGGTAGTGTTTTTTTCATTCAAGTCTTCCTTTCATTTCTGAATTATTTGTCTGTAAATTTCATCAGACATGAAGAAAAACTGCTTTGACACAAGAATCTCTTGCATGAAAGCAGTTTTTATTTCGGCTAATCTATCTATGCAATCTCACCATGATTGCTTGTCTTTACCCGTTTCTTTGGCACTGCGGCTTTCACCTTCACTCCAGAATGTTCAATCATTGGTTTTTCTTTACCTTCTACGACATCTTTTGTGATCAGGCACTCTGATACATCTGTCTGTGATGGGATTTCGTACATTAAATCCATGATCACACCTTCCATGATCGCACGAAGTCCTCTGGCACCTGTCTTACGTTCTAATGCTTTCTTGGCAATTGCAATTAATGCATCATCATCAAACGTAAGTTTCACACCATCCATCTCGAACAATCTCTGGTACTGTTTCACGAGAGCACTCTTTGGTTCTTTCAAAATGCGTACTAAGGCTTCTTCATCCAATGGATTTAAAGATACATTCACTGGAACTCGTCCAATGAACTCTGGAATCAGACCAAACTTTACAAAATCTTCTGGCAATACCTGTCTTAACAGCTCACCAAGATCTGTTTCCTTCTGCCCAAATACATCTGCTCCAAATCCAATCGATTTCTTGCCAATTCTTGATTCGATGATCTTCTCTAATCCGTCAAAGGCTCCTCCACAGATAAACAGGATATTGGATGTATCAATCTGAATAAATTCCTGATGAGGATGTTTTCTTCCTCCCTGTGGCGGCACAGACGCTACAGTACCTTCAATGATCTTTAATAATGCCTGCTGCACACCCTCTCCAGAGACATCTCTTGTGATCGATGTATTCTCAGACTTTCTTGTGATCTTATCAATCTCATCAATATAGATGATTCCGCACTGTGCACGGTCAATATCATAATCTGCTGCCTGAATGATCTTAAGAAGAATATTCTCAACATCTTCACCAACATATCCTGCTTCTGTAAGAGCAGTTGCATCTGCGATCGCAAATGGTACATTTAACATCTTTGCTAATGTCTGGGCTAATAATGTTTTTCCTGAACCTGTTGGTCCAAGCATTAAAATATTACTCTTCTGCAATTCTACATCAGAGTCCCCACCCATTAAAATTCTTTTGTAATGATTATATACAGCTACGGAAAGTACTTTCTTTGCTTCGTCCTGTCCAATAACATACTGGTCTAGAAATTCTTTGATCTCTTTTGGCTTGCGTAAATTGATCTCTCCGTCATTCTCTGCATACTGTTCAAATTCTTCTTCAATAATCTCAGAACAAATGTCAATACATTCATCACAAATATAAACATTCTTACCCTTTGGTCCCGCGATCAGTTTGCGGACTTGGTCCTGTGTCTTATTGCAAAAAGAACATCTTAATACTTTTTTTTCGTCATTATAACCTGCCACCAGATCACCCCACTATTCTATCACTATCTATTTTCCATAACCTTATCGATCAGGCCGTATTCCAGTGCTTCCTGTGCAGTGAGCCAGTTATCACGTTCTGTATCCTTGACGATTGTCTCGTATGGCTGTCCTGTATTCTCGCTTAAGATCGTGTTTAATTTCTTCTTTGTTCTAAGAATGTGTTCTGCTGCGATCTCAATCTCTGTTGCCTGTCCCTGTGCTCCTCCAGATGGCTGATGGATCATGATCTCAGCATTCGGTAAAGCCAGACGTTTTCCTTTTGTTCCACCAGATAACAGGAACGCTCCCATGCTGGCAGCCATTCCCATACACATTGTGGATACGTCACACTTCACATACTGCATCGTATCATAGATTGCCATTCCGGCGGTCACAGAACCGCCAGGGCTGTTGATATATAAATTGATGTCTTTATCTGGATCTTCTGATTCTAAGAATAATAACTGAGAAACCACAAGTCCTGCTGTGACATCATTCACTTCTTCTCCTAAGAAAATGATTCTTTCTTTCAGCAGTCTGGAGTAAATATCATAAGATCTTTCTCCTCTGCTTGTTTGTTCAATGACATAAGGTACTAAACTCATCCTTGCATCCTCCTAATGATAGTTAAGGCAGTTTATTTATGTCTGTCAAATAGAACATAAAGTTATAAAATGCCTTGCTTATTTTGCTTCACTTACAAGGAAATCTACAGCTTTCTGTACTGCGATGTCATCCATCATCTGGTCTTTCTGAGCTCCCTGAATGATCTTTTCAAGCTGCTCTGTTTCCATCTGATACATTCCTGCCATCTTTTCCAGTTCTGCTTTGAAGTCTTCCTCGCTTGCTGTGATATCTTCTGCTTTCGCGATCGCTTCTAATACCAGACGTGTTTCGATTCTCTTAACTGCCTGTGGTTTTAAGTCATCTGCGAATTTCTGTGCATCCATTCCAGAGAACATTAAATACTGTTCCATAGAAAGTCCCTGATAGCTTAATCTCTGAGCAAATTCATCTGTCATCTGCTGAACCTGTTCTTCGATCATAGCTTCTGGAATATCCATTGTAGCTGCTTCTACAGCTGCATCTACGATCTTGTTTTCTCTTTCAGTATTAGCTGCTTCTTTCTTTCTATCGCGGATCTTTTCTTTAATATCTGCTTTGTAATCTTCTAATGTTTCAAATTCAGATACTTCTGCTGCGAATTCGTCATCTAATTCTGGAAGTTCTTTTTCTTTGATCGCTTTTACTGTTACTGTAAATACAGCATCTTTTCCTGCAAGATCAGGTGCATGATATTCTTCTGGGAATGTCACGTTGATATCTGCTGTTTCATTTAAATTCTTTCCTACTAACTGTTCTTCAAATCCTGGGATGAATGCTCCAGATCCGATAACTAATGTCTGATCTTCAGCTGTTCCACCTTCGAATTTCACTCCATCAACAGATCCAGAGTAATCAATTGTTAAGATATCACCGTCTTTTACTGCGCGATCTTCAATTGTGATCTCTCTTGCGTTCTGTTCCTGAACTTTCTTTAATTCTTCTTCGATTTCGTCTTTTTTCACTGTAACTCTTGTTTTAGGTACTTCGATTCCTTTGTATTCTCCTAAAGTTACTTCTGGTTTTAATGCAAATGTTGCTGTGAAGATAAAATCTTTACCTTTCTCTAACTGAGTAACATCGATTTCTGGTCTTGAAACGATCTCTAAATCTGTATCTTTCATAGCTTCTGCATAAGCGTCTGGAATTAAGATGTTTGCTGCATCTTCATAGAAGATTTCAACTCCGTATTCTTTTGCGATCAACTGGAAAGGTACTTTTCCTTTACGGAATCCAGGTACATTAAACTGTCCTTTTTTCTTGTTGAAAGCCTGTTTGATAGCGTCATCTAATTTCGCTGCTTCAACTTCAATTGTTACCTTTGCCATATTATGTTCTAAGTTTTCCACTTGCAAACTCATCTGTATAGATCCTCCTAAAAATTATTATCTTTTTTGTAATTTCACAAACATTCACCTATTATAACATAAGATTTGCGCGTTATACAAGCATCTTTGTGTTATTTTTCACTTTTTTCTTGATAAACATACTCATTTGAACTGCTTAGCACCCTTGGAGCCTTGCTGACGATACTTACTTTAAACGTATCCCCTTCTTTGAGATCTTTCTTCGATACCTCCAAAAGATGTTCATTATGGTAGGTTGTATTGATCTTTACATCGCCGTTAAACACCTGACAGAAATTCGTAAAATTATTTCCTACGATAAAGATGCTGTCTTTTGTCTCATATACTTTCGTAACCGTAAGCGGACGGATTCCAAATTGAAGATCCGTTGCCTTAAATGGATTCTCCTGATTCCATACATACTGTTTTCCGTACAACATATCATACTGAAGCTCTTTCATGTCTTTCTGATATTTTTTTGTACCTTTTCTTGTCTGGTGAAAACTGTTCATTACTCCTGTATGGATATTACACTTATTCAGAACTTCTGATCCAAGATCATACGCCTCGATCGTTCCATCCTTCTTCTTCAATCCAATATTATCCCACATGAAATAACTTGTCTGATATTTATTTCCATATGTCAGATCTTCATCTTCGATCTCCAAACTTGGAAGATGATCTCCATACATACAAAGAATCGTTGGTTCTCCACGCTTTTCTAATGTTTTGACCAGTTTCCCAACAAATTGATCCATCTGATAAACCTGATTGACATAATAAGTATACTTATTCTTCAATGCTTCATCTTCAATTCCTTCTACCGTGATCTCTGGATTCTCGATGATCTGTGTTGTTGGATAATCTCCATGTCCCTGTACAGAAATGCAATAAACATAATCCTGTCCCTTCGTAGAATCCAGACTATCCATAATACATCCAGTCAGGATCTGATCTTTTGCCCATCCATTTTCTGTCCATTTCTTAATGTTCATACTTTCTTTTGTTGTAAATGTGTCAAAACCAAGCTGTGAGAATACCAGATCTCGATCATAAAATGCCGCACTGTTATCATGGATTGCATGCGCCTTATATCCATAATTCTTCAATATCGTCGCCATACTCTCTGTCGTTGTGTTCTGAAGCACTGTTTTATATGGATATTCTGCTGCTCCAAAATGATCCAGATTCATTCCTGTGATCAGTTCAAACTCGGAGTTTGCTGTTCCTGCCCCATAAGACGGCATAGAAAGCTGTCCAGAAGAATATCCCTTCATATATTTATGAAAATTTGGCAATGGATCTTTGTTAAACTTGATTCCTTTGACCTGTGTGATATCAAAATGTGATTCCAACTGTACAAAGATGATATTTGGTTTCTTTACCTTTTCTTTCTTCATCTTTGAAACTTTTTTCTGTGTTCGTTTCTCAATCTTTTTGATCTTCTTCTCTGAATAATCAGATGGCTTATCAATCCCATTCTTCAAGGCTGTAATACTGAAACAATATGGTGTTCCATAATCACTGAATGCAATTCGGATATTGTGAATCTGATCCACTAACATTCCACTCTTGAATCCATAAGAAGTCACTCCTGAAAATACTGCTATGATCACTATAACTTTTATAAAGCCCATCTTGCGGTTTAAGTGTTCTTCTCTTGGAAGATACATATAAGCCACTACTAACAATACCAATACGATCAGTAACAATGCCGCCATTGCTCCGATTTCAAGTGGTGCGAAGTAATTATTCATAACGGGCAATACAGACTTCATCAATGTAATATCTACATACGTAAATGGAGTATTTCTTGAACTGAGCATCATAAAATTTACGATTCCAACAATACTCCACAGCAATGTTACTATTATATAGGAAAATAGTCGTCTCTTAGTGATCAATGTCACGGAGTATGTTACGAAAATAATAAAGATACTATATAAAAACATCTTACTTCTCTGATCTACAAATCCCACAGCACTAAGATCAAATGTCTGACGTCCCAAAACTTCCAACACAAACGCCAACACAACTGACAATACAAAGTTGCATATCAATGGATGTTTTCGAAGCTTCTTTATGATCGTATTTCCAATATTCTTAAAAAAAGTTTTCATTCTTTTCTCCTTTATCTTCTTTTGCTGTCATAGTATTATACCATTCATGTTCTAAAGTATCTAGTTTTAACTTCTTAAAACTTTATTAAAATATGACTTTTTCTTCCGTAAC
>ERZ869983.209-NODE-209-length-20082-cov-6.817446_pt1 | contig 20082 bp, 24 predicted proteins | sample MGYA00521106_ERZ869983 | MGnify/ENA primary metagenome ERZ869983 (study PRJEB32232, sample SAMN07284972) | human gut metagenome | biome: human-associated habitat; material: feces | host: Homo sapiens | place: Tanzania | collected 2014-04-05 ...
ACTTGTCTTAAGTATAGCGGATTTTTACCACAAATACAAATCAAAGATTAAGTATTATTTTAATCACTTCTCTACAGAACTTTTTGGTTTTAATGGTCCATAATAATAGGAAGATGTTGCCCCGCCATCAATTAAGAATGTAGATCCTGTGATAAATGCTCCTTTATCGCTCATTAATAATTCTGCGACATTGGCAACTTCATCTGCAGTTCCTGGTCTTCCTGCTGGGCATTTTGCAAACATATTTTTGTAGAAGTCTCCTCTTGGTCCATTAAATTCATCAATTGCTAATGGTGTTACGATGATTCCTGGCGCAATCGCATTAACTCTTGCTCCACGTTTTCCCCATTCTACAGACTGGGCCATCACACGTTTTTCATTGCATCGTTTTGCTAACTGGTATGCATGAAGTGTATCTTTAATATTCTCTGGCTGTAATAAGTCAAGGTTTAATAATTCTTCGGTTGGTGTTGTTGCTAACTGTTCATCTTCTTTAGCTGTTAACGCTGGCATTCTCCATCCAGACTGGCTGGAAATGGTAACCCCAACACCACCTTCTTCGATGACTTTTCCTACTTCTTCCAATAAAACGGCTGTTCCGTATAAGTCAACTTTTAAGATCATTTCAATTGATGCCTGACTTGGTGAAACTCCTGCACCATTTACTAACATTGTGATCTTACCATATTCCTGTGCTTTGCTGATCAGTTTTTTGACAGATTCTCTGTCGGAAAGATCCATTTCTACTGGTTCTACATCAAATCCTGCATTGTTCATTGTTGTTGCGATTATTTTTGCATTTTCTATATTTTTATCGCCCATGACGATTTTCTTTCCATATCCAACTCTTCTGGCGATTGCCATGCTGATCTGTCCTGCTCCTGTTACGATCATAACTTCTTTGTTACTCATCTTTATTTCCTCCATTTATTTTTATCTTTCTGATTCTATTTTAATATTCTTTTTTCTTCTCAATCAATTCTTTCTTCTTTTGTTATTGATAAGTTTTGCTTATCATTATATAATATATTGAAAGAGATTTGATCTGAAAACAGGAGGTTTATCTATGCTTTTACGCCAGATTGAGTATTTACAAGCAGTTGTGGAATGTGGCAGTTTTCATCTTGCCGCACAGCAGTGTCACGTTTCCCAGTCTGCGATTTCCCAGCAGATCAAGAAATTAGAAGATGAACTTGGGGTTACTTTACTTGACCGTCATAACCGAAGCTTTACACTGACTGCTGCCGGGGAACATTTTTATCATAAAAGTCTGATCATTTATGGTGATATCAAGCAGATGATCCGAGAGACAAAACGGATTGCGGATCATGATCAGGCAGTTTTAAAACTTGGATATTATAAAGGGTATCATGGAAATGAATTTTCAGAAGCGGTTGCTTTATTTTCTGAGAAATATCCAACGGTTGAGATTCAGATCATTGCAGGCAGTCACGATGAATTGTATAAAGGAATGGAAAATGGAACGATCGATCTTGCCTTAAATGATCAGCGACGTGCTTTTTCAGATGCGTATAATAATGTAATCCTTTGTGAAAGCCAGATGTATGTCGAAATTTCCTCCAGAAATCCACTTTCAAAACTTTCTCATCTGGAGATTTCTGATCTTAAGAATACTCCTTGTATTTTGGTGATCAATCCTGCAGGGCAGGCAGAGGAACAGCATTATTATGAGGAAATCTTTGGTATAAAGGGCGAATTTCTTTTTGCTGATACGATTCAGGATGCACGGCTTAAAATCATTACCGGACAGGGCTATATGCCTGTGGATGTGATCAAAAAGCAAAAGGAAACTGACACGACGATCTGTCAGATTCCTTTGTATCGAAATCATCATATAATCAAGAAAAACTATTGTGCTTTCTGGAAAATAGATAATTCTGGATATTATATTGAGGAATTTGCGCAGCTTTTAAAATCTACTTTTTCTTTTTAATATACTCTCATTATAAAAGAGCGGTGACTGACACCGCTCTTTTCACTGAGATCTATTATATATCCTTATCCTCAATCACAGATTCCAAAAAATCAACATATTCTTCAAATTGCTGAATTCCAATCTCTGTGATCTCATATTGTGTCACTGCTTTCCCATTCATCAGTTTCTTTTCAGATTTCACATATTCCCAGCTTTCTAATTTCTTCAGCTGTATACTCAGATTACCATCCGATGCATTTGTTAATTTCTTTAGTTCTGTAAAAAGCAATTTTTTTGTGATCAGATGACTGATGATCTGCAGCCTGAGTTTTGAACAAAACGCTTCCTGTATTTGATATTCTTTCACCCTGTAACATATCCTCTTTCATTTATAATCATTCTTTTCTTATACACTTTGCTAATATCATATAGCCAATGATAAGTATAACATCATAATACAAATCTTGATAGTGTATCACGATATTTCCAATTAATAATTCTTTATCTATCGCAAATGCGATCAGGTAAACAGCTAGATTACCTAACGCACATATGGCATATATTTTGTTATCACGTACAAAACTGACGATTAAAAATGATACGCTTAATAAGATAATTGCTGAAAACACCTGTAAATTCATCAACATTTCTAACATTTTGCCTGCCTGAGAAGCTTCATTATTTAACGTAAATGATCCGATAATTCCTGCGATCCATAAAATGACTGGGATCACAACTACAACGCTTCCATAAATATAAAGCATTGCCTGATAATAATGATTAGTATTGCTTTTTTCCTCTTTGTACATTCGGAAAATATAATACGCCAGATAAACAAAACATATCATTCTCCCGATATACATTTTCCTCACAAATCCTTGATTTAAACTAACGATTAAATCAAATGCAAGAATTATGATATTCATGATTGCATAGTTTTTAAAAAATCCACCTAATTTATCCATTGGATTCTTTGCTCCATCGATTGCTGATCGAATCATTTTAAAATCTTCTTCGTATGTTTTATTCTCCATTCTCCCATCTCCTTTTGTTTTTTAAAGTTACTTTATTTTATAAAGTTTATATTATTATATTTTATTTATACTTTTTTGTCAATATATTTTATTTTTCTTTATCACACGAAGCAACTCTTGCTTATATTAAAAAATATTGGTAAACAAAAAATGGAGGCTCCATACCAGAATAAGTATGAATCATCCATTTAGACAATAAATTTATTTATGACTATTAACTCTCGCCTGAATTTCATCCAGTGGTAATTTCTGCGGGCAAACGCTTTTACATGAAAATGACTGTCCACAATAGGAAAAGAATCTCTTTTGATACTCTTCTTTCATTTCTTTCTTATGTTCATCGCTCGTATTCTCCTCGATCGCACGATATGCTTCCACCATTGCTGACGCTCCTGCAAATTGTTCTCCTGCAAGGAAATTTGGACATATTTCCAAGCAGCATCCACATTGCAGACATTGACCTGCTTTATATTGCAGATTACGATCCCATGTATAATCTGACGGATTTTTCTCTTTCAGCCATAGTTTCATTTCTTTCATTGTCTCAAATATCGTACTTCTGTCAACCATAAGATCTTTAATAAGCGGAAATTTGTGAAATGGTTCCAGGCTGATTTTTCCCCTCTTGGCAACTTTTTTCAAAAATACACTACAGGCAAGTGTCGGATATCCATTCACAAGCATTGCACATGCCCCACATTTCTTTTCAAGACAGCCACATTCCCATACGATCCTGTCTGTTTTTGCTTCATTTTTATTCACTTCTGTCAGCCAGTCAGCAACGGTTAGATTCCCGTCTCCTTCATAATTAAATATTTGAACATAGGAAGTTTCATCTGGAGATTTCTGCCTTTTTACTGATATTTCAATCTTCATCCTACTCACCTACCTTCTCAAAATGGATCTCAATCTCTCCATTGACCAGTTGTGCGATGGTTTGTTTTTGGTATTCTTCACGCTCTGATGGATAATCACTTCTTTGATGTGCTCCACGACTTTCTTTTCTTGCTTTTGCACATAAGATCATTGCTTTTCCTAAGATACAGCGTTCTCTCAATGACACATTTTCTGACTTGGTTGCTGTCATATCATATGTATTCTTAGTTTCTTCCAGCAATCTGTCCAATTTCTCTTGAGCATCATTTAATATTTCTTTATTGCGGATAATTCCTAATCCTTTTTTCAGAATATCTTGAAGTTTTTGGAGATTTTCTATATAACTTCCTTCCACTGATTGTTTCTCATTATTGTTTGTGTTTGTGATCTCAGGGAGTTCTATAATTTCTGTATCTTCCATCGCCGATCTTGCTGCAATTTTTCCTCCATACAATGCTCCCAACAAAGAATTTCCACCTAATCGATTGGCTCCATGATACTGACAAGCACATTCCCCTGCTGCATACAGATTTCTCATGGATGTCCGATGGTTGGTATCCACCCATATACCACCCATAAAATAGTGAATTCCCGGCATCACTGGGATCGGTTCTTTTCTCGGATCAAGTCCCAGAAAGTTCTGGCAGTCTTCGATCACACCTTTTAATTTAACATTTGCTATTTTTTTGTCCAGATGTCTCATATCCAGATAAATCTGTTTCCCTTGCTGCATTAACAACCATTCTTCTTTTGCGATCACATCTCTTGGCATAAGATTCCCAAGTTCCGGGTATTTTTCTTCCATAAAATAAAATGGTGTTCCATTCTTTAATACATATAATCTTCCACCTTCTCCACGAACTGCTTCTGTAATCAACATATTTTTTGCGTGAAGTTTTGCTGTCGTTGGATGGTACTGAAGAAACTCTCCATTGGAAAATCTGACTCCAGAAACAAAGAGATTGGCTGTAACTGCACCAGTATTCCTTACAGAACCTGTTGCATTTCCAAACATTCCATTGAGCCCGCCGGATGCAATCACGACTTTTCCATATAATATTTTCTCCTGCTGTGTAACTTTATGAGTCAAAATGCATCCATACGCCTGTTTCTCATCACATAATAATTTCAAGAACTCCCATCCAGTCAAACGCTCTACCAGTCCTGCTGCCTCATATCTTCGCACCTGATCGATCAACACATACATCAACTGTTTTCCCGTATTGGATGCCGCAAAAAAAGTCCTTTTTACCGACTGCCCGCCAAATGCCCTGACATCTGGTTTCTTATCTTCATTCAGTGTAAATGCCATTCCTGCTTCAAATAAATCTTTTATGATCTTTGGAGCTTCTTTTGTCATTTGATGCACCGCTTTGGAATCTGCAATATATCTTCCCGCTTTCATTGTTTCTTCTGCGTGAAGTTCCGGAGAATCTTCTTGTGTATCAACTGCTGCATTGATCCCGCCTTCCGCCATGACTGATTGTGCACGTTCCGAAGGCATATCGGATATCAGAATTGATCTTGTTCCATTTTTTGCAAATTCAAGTGCCACACTTAATCCTGCGGCACCTGATCCTATAATTATCATTGTTTCTTTCATTTTTCTCACATCTGCCATTGTATATAATATGCAACTACTGCGATCGTAAAAATTATCATCATGATCGACAGTACCAGCATCCAGTCAACAGTTCTTTCTTTAAATTTGATCGTTCCTTTGGCGATCAGCATCGATCTTATACCTACCATAAGATGAATAAAAATCGATAAGATCAATAAAATCTGTGCGATCATTCTACACATAGTAAATTCTTTTAAGAAAAATTTGCCATTTACACTTGTGGTATAGGCTGTGATATGTAAACTTAACAGCAATAGAATCGCTATTCCTGAAATCCTCTTTGTCCAAAACGCTGCATTTTCTTTCAAAAACCACTGTCCTGTTTTTCTTGCTGTTCTGATTGATGGAATCGTAGAGATAATTCCAAAAATTCCATGTAAACTAACAACGCCAAATAAAAGCCATGAAAGAGGTTTTAAAGTTATCGTGCTGATTCCAAGTAACATCAGACTTCCCATCAGTGCATGCAGTAAAAATAACAGGATGATCACTCTCGCCAGCAGATTATTCCATTTTCTCACTTCTTTGCCTCCTTCATCAAAAACAGATCAAAATGTCCAGCATGTGCCAGTGACAGCATCATCGTTTCACTGCATTGCTTGATGGATATCTTATGGCCTTGTTTTTTAAGATTATCGGCTACATTCTGCACTGCTTTCTGATATGTCTTATTTTCCTTGCTGGATAATAAGATGATATCCTGTTTTTTTGAAAACTTTTGTTTGCTTTTTAGCAGATGATAGGTGCTGTTCTTGGTTGTAATCAATACTTCTGTATATTCTTTTCCGGATAATGCAATATCGGCTTTTGTATAATTCCAGTCAGAAGATGCCTCATTTCCTTTATCTTTACTGTCATTCTTTGATCTTTTGGTAGCTCCGCTGATCGCATCCATTACAGAAAAATTGGGATTGTAACTGATATTATGGAATAACATAGAAATTCCTGTAACAATTACCATAAGACCTGCTGCCACAAATAGCATATGTTTCATTTTTTCTTTCATAAATTATTACTCCTTTTATTATGAAAGATTAGAAATCAAACGTTAGCGGATCAAAACTTGTCCTATGATTTTCATTCATATGATTTAACTCTTCCATATCTTCTTTCGTAATCTCAAAGTCAAAAACATCAATATTCTGCTGTAATCTCTGCTCATTTTTGGATTTGGGAATTGGAATGATTCCCTGTTCTATATTCCATCTTAATAATAATTGAGCCGTTGTTTTCTTATATTTTTCTGCAATTTCTTCAATCTTTTTATTCTCAAGATTTCCTCTTAATAAAGGACCCCATGCCATGATCTGAATGTCATTTTCTTTACAGAAACTGATCAGTTTTTCATCATGCATGAGTGGTGTATGTTCTACCTGATCGATCATTGGTTTAATCTCACAGTGTTCTAACAGATAGGTTAACTGACTGATCTCAAAATTACAGACACCGATACTTTTTACCTTGCCTTCTTTGTATAAATGTTCCATTGCTTTCCATGTATCAAGCATTCTTTCTTTATCCTGTCCTGGCCAGTGTACTAAGAATGCATCGAGATAGTCTGTCTGCAATCTTTGTAAAGATTCTTCAAAACTACTGATTGTTTTTTCGTAACCTTGGTTACAGTTATTGACTTTGCTGATCAGAAAGATATCTTCTCTTGGAATTTTATTTTCTTTTAAGGCATCTCCTAATGCCTGTTCATTTTTGTACATCTGGGCGGTGTCATATAGACGGTATCCACTTTGATAGGCATATTTAACTGCATCGTTCATTTCTTTTCCAGCTTCCATTTTATAGACACCTAAGCCGATTTCTGGAATTTGTATTTCATTATTTAGTTTAAACATTGTTGTCTTGCTCCCTTCTGTAACATGAAATGTGCTTTTCTTCAAAGTTATTATCGCTTATTTTGTGACTTTCTTCAAGATTTTGAATTTCTTTCTCCATATATTCTATAAACTTCCAGCTTGCCGGGGACAATTTTGTTCTGTCTTTCATTGCCAGTCCAATTTCTCTATAATATGGATTTCTAAACGATCGAATCGCGATCTGATATGGAATACATTTTAGAATCATCTCTGGAAGCACTCCAATTCCTAATCCTTTCTCAACCATTGCCATGATCGCATAATCTTCCCATGTGGTGAATCGTATATTTGGATGTGCATGATTCTTCTCCAATAATTCAGATACTTCCGTTTTTCCGCCTCGCTCTAATAATAGAAATGGCTGGTCATTCAAATCTTCATAATCTAATAAATCTTTCTTAGTAAGCGGATGATTCTCTGGCAATACCGCTTTATATTCATCTTGTTTCAGACTTATCACATCAAAATTACCGCTTGCAGTGCTTATTGTCACTGGATTTATCGTAATACGGCTTTTCAGTTAATACAAAATAGTATGAATTCTCTTGACAAGTCACCTATTTCGAGACAAAATATCTGATCCGCAGTACTGGTAAAAATAATTTAAACTGGATCATGCAAAATACAGCCATCCTGCATTTTTGCGGAAAACATAAGCCTTGGCAGGATGATTATAAAAATCCATTTGGAATGCTGTATCTACACTATTTGAATCTGACGATGAGAAAACTGAAAGAAAATATGTAGAAATAAATTAGAGCGGTGATTGACACCGCTCTTTTCCCTAATAAAAAATTCTATACATGATATTTTAACGCAATCTCTAAGAAATCATTTACCTGTTTTGCGTTTGTTCTCTCCCCAAAGCAACTATGCCCCGTATCTAACGTCTTAATCTGCTTCATTTCTTCTTCCTTTAATTCAAAATCAAAAACATCCAGATTTTCTTTCATTCGTTCTGGATTTGCAGATTTTACAACTGGTACGATTTCTCTTTGGATCAGCCATCGAAGAACGATCTGTGCAACGGATTTGTTGTGATTTTGTGCGATTTCTTTTAACAGTTCATTCTCAAAAAGTCTTCCATCCCCTGCTGCCAGTGGTGACCATGCCTGCAACAAAATATTTTGTTCTTTTAAATATTTTTCTTCATCTTCTCTCTGGAAAACAGTATTGCATTGAATCATATTCACCGCTGGCTTTACTTTATTGAAAAACAAAAAATCTGCCATACGGTCTTGTGTAAAATTATCGACTCCGATCGATCTAACTTTTCCTTCTGCATACAGTTCTTCCAACGCACGCCATGCTCCATAATAATCATTGTATGGCTGATGGATCAAATAAAGATCTACATAATCAAGATTTAAGCGTTTGAGTGAATTTTTGTAACCTTCTTTTGCTCTTTCATAGTTTGTATCTGTAACCCAAAGCTTTGTTGTGATAAACAAATCTTTTCTTGTAACGATTCCTTCGTTGATCGTTCTTTTGATCGCTCGTCCTACGGCTTCTTCGTTTTCATACGCTGCCGCCGTATCGATCAAGCGATATCCTGCTTTGATTGCATGATAAACGGCTTCTTCACATTCCTTCTCATCAGTCATACGAAAAACTCCATAACCGATTCGTGGCATTGTAATATGATTATTTAATGTAATGTAATCTGTTGATTTCATTGAATCATTCCCTCCATTCGTTTCCTTTTGTATGATATCTTTTTTTGATAGCAAATACCTATTAACTATTATAAGTCATAGTTCTTTGCTGTTGCATTTTTGATGGCCGATATTTCATTAATGCAAGAAAGATCAAAACAGCTGTGATCGATAAACTCAATGGATATGCCAGAATGATCGTACTAAATGTTTTTCTTAATGGAAATACAAAACTGATCCATATGATCCTTACTCCACATACACCGATCGTCGTTAAGATTGCTGGCAAGAGTGAAATACCAAATCCTCTTAAATAGCCTGACATATTTTCATATAACATACTAAATGTATAAGCTGTGAATATAATCAACAGCCTTGTGTATCCAATATTTATGACTCTTGGATCGTTATTAAATAATGATAGCAATGTCTTTCCAAGGAGGATGACAAATAAGATCATCAATGCCGTTGCGATCGCATCTTCTATGATACATAATCCAAGGATCTTTCGGCATCGTTTTAGATTCCCAGCTCCATAATTTTGTCCAACAAATGTGGTACATGCCTGACTAAATGAATTTAAAATATCATAGACGCAGATTTCAATGTTCAAGGCTGCACTTGATGCTGCCATAACAATGGTTCCAAGACTGTTGATCGCTGACTGAATCACGATATTGGCAACCGCAAAGACAGCCGTCTGAATTCCTGCTGGAAGACCAATTTCCATGATTTTTATAAATAATTCCCTATCAAATGTAATCTCTTCTTTCTTTATTTGAATGACCTGTTTGGTACGGATCAATTTTATCAAAAGTAATAAAGAACTTACCATGTTTGCGATCACGGTTGCGGTTGCTACCCCATTGACGGTCATTTTTAGTACCAAAACAAAGAAAAGATTCAATCCTACATTCAATACTCCGGAAATTGCAAGTACCTGTAATGGAATCTTTGTTTCTCCTACACTTCGAAAGATCGCTGCTTCAAAATTGTAAAGCAGGATCACTGGCATACCGATAAGATAAATCCGAATATATAACAACGCATATGGAAACACATCGTCCGGCACATTTAACATCTTTAATAAATGTCCGATCAATAATTCTCCTATGATCATTACGATCAATCCTCCAACGATTGCCATAATGATCGAAGTGTGTACAGCTTTATGAATTGTTTTTTCGTCTTCTCTTCCGATTGCATTCGCAATCACCACATTCGTACCAAGTGCGATTCCGATAAAAAGATTTAAGATCAATCCGATGATCGGACTGTTTGCACCAACTGCTGCAACTGCGATTGTCTTGGCTGATCCCGCGAAATTTCCTACGATTGCAACATCCGATGCATTAAATAACTGTTCCAAAATTCCTGTCGCTGCCACCGGAAGTGCATAATAGATCAATTTGTTCCAGATGGAGCCATGTAACATATCCATTTTTTCTTTTTTTTGATTACTTTGCATTTTACACTTTATCCTTATTTTGTGTTATAATTTTTTTATCTTTTGTAAATATCATATGTCTTTTTCCTAGAAAAGTACATTACCAGTTACGTATACCAGTATAAATATAATTGATACCAAATGGGGGTTTTTATATGATTGAACTTTATCAGTTACGACAATTTATGGCTTTTGCAGACTCTGGAACATTGTCTGAGGCAGCTCATATTTTACATTTGTCACAACCTGCACTGAGCCGTAATATGAAAAAATTAGAAGAAGATCTTGGAGTTTCACTCTTTGAACGTACAAAAAACAAATTAACTTTAAATGAGAATGGAATCTATGTACGATCTCTTGTAAAAAAATTATTAGAAGATGCTGACTCTCTGCCTGTGAAAGCACAAGAGTTTGATCGTAAAAATCGTACGATCACCATTGGCATCTGTTCACCTGCACCTATGTGGACTCTTTCTCCACTACTTACTGATCTATTCCCGTTTATGTCGATTCAGACAGAACAAGATATTGAATCAAGATTGATTTCACGCCTTGATAACGATATCGATCAATTAATCGTTTTACATGAAAAACCAGATGATGAACTTTATATTTCCAAAAAATGCAGCAGTGAATCTTTAATGTTTTCTCTTCCCAAAGGTCATAAATATGCCAAAAGAAAGAGCCTGACATTTTCAGAAATGAATGGCGAAAATATGCTTTTGATGCCTGATATCGGTTTTTGGTCTTTCGTGAAAGAGAAAATGCCTGATTCTAATTTCTTAGTTCAAGAGGATCGTTTTAGCTTTAATCAACTTCTCATTGCATCTTCTCTTCCTTCTTTTATCACAGATCTTTCACAAAAATACCATGAAACTGCTTCAGGACGAATCTGTGTTCCAATCTCTGATAAAGAAGCTTTTGTTACTTATTATCTGGTCTGCAAGAAAGAACATGAATATTTGTATAAATCTTTGTTTGATATTTTATAATGATAAAATCTGTTTATTTATTTAAATAATATCTATATCTTTTATAACCTTTGCGATCGCAGTATTCGAATAGATCAATGGATTCGATCCGTGATAAAATAAATTTCCATCACATGGTGACTTGATCACTTCGATCACATCCCCTTCATAGGTGTCTATGATTTCTGCAATCTCATCTCCCACACTTAAATGATCTCCACATTTTGCTTTCAAGACAAGAATCCCTGAAGTCTTTGTTCTTACCGTTACAAGTTCATTTTCCTCTACGATCCTTGAGCGGTATCCCCCATTTACTTTCATATGGATCAGTCCATGATATGCAAGAAATCGAATCACTGCATCAATTCCGTAACGTGCCTGTTTTACATCAACCTGATCTGTTCCTGGTGTATAAATCGAAAATGCCTGTGTTCCCCATACCTGCCATTCATAATTCAAGGTTGTTGTATCGTAAGGTTTGGGATTTCTTAACATAATATATGGCATTGCAAATTCTTTTGCCACTTCTACATTTTCATATCCTGTTTTCATGATCCTAACATGCGGAGTGAAATTTCCCTCCAGATAAAAGCTCGTAAAATGGATTCCATAAGTATAATCTTTTACTTTTTGAAAAAATCCGTCTGCAATCCTTTGTGTTGTCTCACCCAGATCATATCCTGGGAACATTCGATTGATATCTGTATTATCCGTTGCCCAGAATCTCGTACTTGTATTAAGTGAATATGGATTAACAGAAGGAACGATCATAATTCCAAGATTCTCATCAAGGCATCTTCTTTCTTCCAATAATTTTAACGTTTTAATCAGATTGGAACACATATATAATTGTTGAATTTCATTTCCACGGATCGCACCGACAATGCAGACTGTTTTTTCATTTCCTCCAAAATGATATCCATAGATTTTAAATGAATCCCTGTAGAGAGAATCCATCTGATAGAGTAAAACTTTTTCCATTTCACGCCTGCCTTTCCAGAATACGTCCGATCAGTGATCCTTCACTTACAACCGGATATTCTCTTAGTGTAAATAATATTCCGTCACATTCTGAATATAATTCTTCTTTCACAACGCCCTCCAATGGATCTAGAATTTCTCCAATCTTATCTCCTTCTTTAACGTTTGTCCAATGTTCTACTGTTGGAAGAAAGATTCCTGCATATCCTGCATTCAGATAATGCACTTCTCCATCCATAGAAATCAAAGGTTCTTTCGGTGTGATAACTTCTCCTTGCCACATTCCCAGATCTTTCATCTCTACAAAGATACCATCCACTAATTGTTTACAGTACTCTTTTGTCACACGCATCCCAACGCCCATCTCCACGACAAGCACTGGGGTTCCGATCATATTTAATGAGTGTGCAAAAGTTGCTTCTAACACAGTAGCAGCTCCATGTACCCACACATAGTCAATATTTAATCGTTTCGCATAAGGAAGCAATGTATCTTTGCATAGTTCATTGATCCTTACCTGTGGAATCTCCCTTAAGAAAATATTACTTGCATGAATGTCAAAGCAAAGATCAGATCCTTTCACATCATCTATGATCTTTGATGCGATATATTCTGCCATGGAACCGTCACTGTTTCCTGGGAAAATTCGATTCATATCAAGATCAAAATGTGGGATTCCTCGGATGATCGCATCAATTCCAAGTGGGTTCAATGCCGGATAGATATCAACGATACCTGTCAGGTATTCTGGATGTTCTTTGATCCGGCGTTGTATTTCATAACATACATACTGTCCTTCCAATTCATCTCCATGAATTCCTGTAACTACACTGATCCTTTTTTCATTTCCTGTTAAATTCTCTGGTTCTAGTCTTTGTTTCTTTACGATATAATTTTCGACAGCCGGGAGTGGTGCCGATGCTACAGTTTTTATCATTTGATTACCTCCACAGATGCTTTGATCTCTTGTTTTTCCTGACAGATCCCATAATAAATCCCTTGATTTAAAATACAATCTGTACAATCTCTTCCTCTGGAAAAACGGATATAGGTATCATCGATCAAAAGATGATTTGTCGGATCAAATCCATACCATTTTCCATCAGAAAAGATTTCAACCCATGCATGAGAATATCCTTCTCCGATCATCATTCCTGACACATATCTTGCTGGAATCTGAAAATATCTGCATATTCCGATCATCACATGAGCATAGTCCTGACACACTCCTTTTGCCATTGCAAATGCCTCAGCCGCTTTCGTTGTAACAGTTGTTACATTCTTGGTATAGGTAAATGTGTCATAAATATAATTCATGATCTTTACCGATCTTTTATAATCATTTTTTAATGTCCGAATCATTCCTAAATGATCCTCTATCTCGGATATCATATCCTCATCTGGTCTTGTATAATCTGTCTGAGCCCGCAGCAAATAGATATTTCTATGCTTTTGATCATAAATCGTCCGATTTCCATGGCTATCCCATCCATATGACCAGAAGTCACATGGTGAGATATCAACATTCATCTGTTCGATCACTTGCCCTGGCTCACTTTTTGGAATGCATCGATACATGAATTTATGTCCATGTATCGGCTTCGAAAAGGAAAGTATCTGTTCATATGAAAATTTTAAACGATACACTTGTATTGTTCCTTGATCAGAGATTCGTTTGCCCTGATCGCAGCAAGATAATCTATTTCATCTCCGGTCACATTCATTGCGAGACTTTCTAACACGTCTTTATCATACGTAAGATATCCTTTTCGAAGCTTTGCAACCAACATATGAAATGGTTTCACCATATCGTCTTTACCCTTTCGAAGTCGCAGATATAAGTTTAAACGTTCCAGATAGCGGCCATCTTTTATCACGGTTCGGATCTGTTCACTATCTATGTCATCATCAATCCTTGCCCAAAATGCAAGAATATAATCTAAAATCTTATGAAGTTCAACCATAACTGCTGGCTTCTCTTTTGCACGTTCAAGTCCATTAACCGCAAGTTCCATATAGGACAATGTTTCTGTTCCAAGAATATGCCTTAGAAGGATTGCATTATCATAAGCATAATTCAAGTTAGAAATGATCGAATCTGGATTCTCCCTGTCAAATGCATAATTCACAAGGAAATCCTGTGCTGATCCATAGCAGTTTGGAATCGTAAAATTCTGACAGTATGTAATATAAAAATCTGGTTCTTCGATCATACGATCCCTTCCTAAAAGGTATTCTCTGATCGTTGTATAAACACGCTCTGTATAACGTCCGAGCCAATAAAGTCTGTTTAATTCTTCTAATGAGATAATATCCATGTATCCTTAAAACCTCCTCCCTGTGATGAGTTTACAACAAAAGAATCTGGATTCCTTGTAAATCTTGTAAGTCCACTTTTCCATACTTTTGTTTCTTCCCCTGATAAAACAAAAACTCTAAGATCTGCTTTTCTCATCACTTTATCTTCATGATCAACTACTTCCATATCCATAAAGTCAATGACTTCCTGTGCAATAAATCTTCTGGATTCTTTTTGAATCTTTTCTTTCATCATTGCTTTTTCTTCTTCACTTAATTTATTTCCGAAAACAACCCCATAGCCGCCGGCTTCTGCAACATCCTTGAGCACAAGATCATCAAAATTTTCTAATACATATTCTCTGTCTTCTTCATAAAATGGAAGATACGTTGGTGCATTATGTAAAATTGGTTTTTCTCCTAGATAATACTCTATCATTTTAGGTACAAAATAATAAATTCCTCTGGTATCACCCCGTCTTTTATAATTTTTTGTTCTGTATAAATATCTAAAAGAAACTTATTGAGTGCATCCGCTCTCTGGATCAGTCCTTTTTCTAATTCCTCAAATTCTTCATGTTCGATCACTCGTGGAATCGGGTCAAATGGAAACAGCTGTTCGTGAAATTCGTTATTTTTATAGATGCCAAATTTCACACCATAACGAGCCAACAACTGATTGATTTCATCTTTTAATAAAACAAGATTCTCCATGGCTTCTCCTTTCTGTTATGTCAAAGCATTCTTATTTCTGCGCAGAGTGTATCGAATCAATGATAACGAAAAAGGCGCTCTGTCTTTCAACAGAACGCCTTTGTTTTGCTTTGATAGATATATCTTAGAGTATCCTTTTTGTATTGTCAAGCACTTTTATCAATGCACTTATTTGATCGCTGTCATAAATAATTCGTACATATCATCTTCGCCACTTAATTTGGGTGAGTTCTCTCCTCCGCCATTCGTACTTCTTCTCATCGTTGCATAAAATTCTTCTCCAGCATTGATCAGTTCCATCGGATAAATCTCATATCCTAGTTCCTGACATTGTTTGCAAAATGCAAGAATCGGTTCTTTTTCTTCCCTTGTTTTTAATAATGTCTTTCGTATCGTGTCATCATGCAGTGCTTTTTCCTGTAATTCTTCTAATTTTTCGTATACATCCATATCGGACACCTCCTTAAGAAAAAAAGGCACTTATGCTATACTGCATAAGCACCTTTGCTGTTATTCTTATTATATCTTCTTTTCTTGATTCTTTCAAGATGTCTTTTTAAGATCTTATTTTACTAACAGTGATTTTCCTGTCATGTCTGCTGGCTGTTCCATTCCCATTAATTCGATCAATGTAGGTACGATATCAGCTAAGCATCCACCTTCTCTTAATTTTAATCCTTCTTCTGCATTTACAAGGATAAATGGTACTGGATTTGTTGTATGTGCTGTAAATGGAGCTCCTGTTTCATAATCTTTTAACTGCTCTGCATTTCCGTGGTCAGCACAGATAAACATCTGTCCATTTACTTCTTTGATCGCTTCTACTGCATCTCCAACGCATTTGTCAACTGCTTCTACCGCTTTGATCGCTGCTTCTTCGATTCCTGTATGGCCTACCATGTCGCTGTTTGCGAAGTTCATGATGATCACGTCATATTTGTCAGATTTGATCGCTTCTACAAGTTTTGCACCAACTTCTGGAGCACTCATCTCTGGCTGAAGATCATAGGTTGCTACTGCTGGAGATTTTACTAAGATTCTGTCTTCTCCTTCGTTTGGTTCTTCCACTCCACCGTTAAAGAAGAATGTTACATGAGCGTATTTTTCTGTCTCAGCTAATCTTAACTGTTTTAATCCGTGCTGTGCAAGGAATTCTCCAAATGTATTCTTGATCTCTACTTTGTGGAATGCAACTAACTTGTTAGGGATTGTTACATCGTATTCTGTAAAGCATACAAATGTTGTCTTGAAGTATCCGTTTGGACGATCAAAACTATCGAATTTGTCATCACAGATAGAACGTGTGATCTCTCTTGCACGGTCTGGTCTGAAGTTGTAGAAGATCACAGAATCATTTTCTTTTAATGTTGCAACTGGTTCACCATTTTCAACGATAACTGTTGGTACTACGAATTCGTCTGTAACATCTTCTTTGTAAGAAGCATCGATTGCATCGATTGCACTGTCAGCTGTATTTCCCTGTCCCATAACGATCGCATTGTATGCTTTCTGTACACGATCCCAGCGATTGTCACGGTCCATTGCATAGTAACGTCCAGAGATAGATGCCACTTTACCTACTCCGATCTCATCCATCTTCGCTAATAATTCTTCGATGAATCCTTTTCCTGATGTTGGAGCTGTGTCACGTCCATCTAAGAATAAATGAACATATACGTTCTCTAGACCATTTCTCTTAGCCATTTCAAGAACACCATATAAATGTGTATTGTGGCTGTGTACTCCACCATCTGATAATAATCCAAAGCAATGTAATGCAGAATTGTTCTTCTTGCAGTTTTCGATTGCTTCTAACATTGCTTCGTTTTTAAAGAAATCTCCATCCTGGATCTCTTTTGTGATTCTTGTTAATTCCTGATATACGATGCGTCCTGCACCCATATTCATATGTCCTACTTCAGAGTTACCCATCTGACCTTCTGGAAGTCCTACTGCCATTCCAGATGCATTTCCTTTTACGAATGGGTATTCTTTCATTAATTTATCCATTACAGGAGTCTTTGCTTCTGCTACTGCGTTTGCTTCGCTGTTTTCGTTTAATCCATATCCATCTAAAATCATCAGGACTGTTGGTTTTTTACTCATTATTTTCTCCTTCATTTCCCAAAAATTAATCTTATTTTATGTCCGTTAATATTATAACGATTTTCTTCTTGAAATTCAACTATTATATGATTGTATTTATAGACGTACATTTCATTTCGGAGTATAATAAATTCAGATGCAATTTTATATAACTGATATGTTTGTTCGTTTTTATTACATATTAGTTTTTACAGATTTGGAGGTGCTTAGTATGCTTCATGAAATTAGTTTTCATTCCTTTAATGATCGTGATGAGGTGCAAGGCTGGGTTTATGTACCTGCCTGCAAACCAAAAGGAATTGTACAGGTGATCCATGGCTTTGGTGAACATTCCCGTCGTTATTTCCATATGATCGTAAAATTTATGGATGCAGGGTATATCGTTGCTGCAGATGACCATGTTGGACATGGAAAAACTGCAATGTATAACGATACCTGGGGTGACTGGGGGGATGCTGGTTTCCATACGATGATGGAAGATGAGCATAAGTTAAAAGAAATCGTCAGCAAAATGTATCCTGATCTTCCTTATTTTCTGTTTGGACACAGCATGGGATCTTTTATTACGAGAGATTTTGCTGCAAAATATGGAGAAGAACTTGCAGGAATCACAATCTGTGGTACAGCTGGTCATTTCCGTGGTGCTACGGAAGCTGAATCTGCCTTGTTGGCTGCTGTAGCTGAAGGAAAAGGAAAAGAATCTGACCCTTCCTTTACTGCTGATCTAATGGGATGGATGTGTGAACGTTGTGGTAATGTTTCCATTGGTAATGAATGGATCTGTTCTGACCCTTATGTTCAGCGAGATCATGCAGAAGATCCATTTGATGCATTTACCCGGCCAACTACAAATCAATCTCTGCTTTATTTTGTTCAGATGATGAAAGCGATCACTGGCACGGAATGGGCTGGCAAGGTTCCTTCTGATCTTCCTATTTATAATATCGGTGGGGATCAAGATCCTGTTGGTGAATACGGAAAAGGTATTTATGAAGTTACCAACTGGCTTGTAGATACTGGACATACGGTAAAAACTCATGTTTATTCTGGTTATCGCCATGAGATTCATAATTATGATGAGATCAAAGATGAGGTGGAAGCTGGTATTATTTCTTTTATGGATTCGATTTTAGATGAATAATTTTCTCATAATGATTTTATAAAAAATAGCGAAATTTCATTTTATATACATACCAAATTATAAACAAAACACCTCAGAAGGTCTTCATTGCTTTCTGTGGTATTTTGTTTTCACTTGTACTATTCTAATTCACTTAATAAAGAGTTTCCAATTGTTCCTTCTGGCATCGTAACTCCAAAATTATCTGCGATCGTAGCTCCGATCACTGCAAATGTATCTTGATCTTCTAGTCTTCCATTTTCTTTCATAGACTTTGAATATGCAATAAATGGCGTGTATTCTCTTGTATGGTCTGTTCCTGTATAAGTTGGATCATTTCCATGATCTGCAGTGATGATCAATAAATCATCTTCTTTTAAAACTTCTAACAGATTTCCTAAACCAACATCAAATTTCTCGATTTCTTTTGCATAGCCGACTGGATTTCTTCGATGTCCCCAGAGTGTATCAAAGTCTACCAGGTTGGTAAAACAAAGTCCATGAAAATCTTCTTTGCATACATCCATGGTCTGCTGCATTCCATGCACAGAGCTTTCAGAATGATATGCTTTTGTAATTCCTTCTCCACAGAAAATATCATTGATCTTTCCTACTGAAATTACATCAAATCCTTCATCTTTTAATGCATTTAAGGCTGTTCTTGAAAATGGTTTTAAAGCATAATCCCTTCGATTGCTTGTTCTTACGAATTCGCCTTTTTTCTTTCCCACATATGGTCTTGCAATGATTCTTCCGACTTTCCATTCATTTTTCATCGTAAGTTCTCTTGCGATCTCGCAACAGCGATAAAGATTCTTAAGATCAAAAGTTTCTTCATTTCCACAGATCTGCATCACAGAATCAGCAGATGTATATACGATCATTGAATCATTTTTGATCTCTTCTTCACCTAATTCATCCAGAATCTGCGTTCCACTGGCACATTTATTTCCAATGACTTTCTTTCCACATCTTTCTTCTAGTTCATGGATCAATTCTGGTGGAAAACCTGTGTCTGTAAAGGTAAGAAATGGTTTCTCGATCTTAAGTCCCATCATCTCCCAGTGACCTGTCATAGTGTCTTTTCCGTTACTGCTTTCTTTTAATCTGGTATAGTAGGCAATTGGATGTCTTTCTTCTTCCATTTCTTTTGTTGGATGCAAATTTAACAATCCAAGTTTTTTTAGATTTGGAATATTTAGTGTTCCCACGGTATCACAAATATGTCCAAAGGTATCTACATCATGATCTCCAAATCTGGCTGCATCTGGCATTTCTCCGATTCCTAAGGAATCTAAGACAATGACAAAAATTCTTTTGTATTTCTCCATATCATATGCCCCCTTTTTATCTACTCTCGGAATCTTTTTTGTGCTTGATCTTATTATTTATTATAAACCGATTTATTGCTTGCTTCTAGTCTTTTATTTCTTTAATCTTTTAACGAATTCT
>ERZ869983.211-NODE-211-length-19931-cov-5.787549_pt1 | contig 19931 bp, 17 predicted proteins | sample MGYA00521106_ERZ869983 | MGnify/ENA primary metagenome ERZ869983 (study PRJEB32232, sample SAMN07284972) | human gut metagenome | biome: human-associated habitat; material: feces | host: Homo sapiens | place: Tanzania | collected 2014-04-05 ...
ATTATATCATAAACTATTTTTTTAGGTATGAAAGTGCACGCTTGTTTACGTTTTTTACGGCAATCTCAAGTTCGCGAGCTGAGATTCTTTTTGCGCCATTGGCAAGAATGGCATTTTGAATCAAGCCATCACTTGTCGCAACCGATAATTCATATTTCTTCTTTAAATCATGGACAGCTTTTTCAATATAGCTATCCGCTGTTTGATTGTATCTTGTGTAAATGATATCTAGGTTCCCCTGATTAAAATGAGAACCTACATTGTTTTTAACGCGGTATCCATCAAATACTAAGATGACTTTGATGCGTTTATATCCCTGATAATTAGAGATGCGGCTGATCAATTCATCTCGAGCGGATTCAATATTCACTTTGGCGATATCTTTTAGGTCTTGCCAGTCGTAAATCATATTGTATCCATCAATCATTAAGCATTCTGGTTTTTTATCTTCAATATGAATTTGATTTAAATTTAAATCTACTTTAGCTTTTTTCTTGATTGGCTTTTCAGTTTTCTTGTTGTTTCCACCTAAAGAATTAAATACCTTCTTTAACTCCTCTTCACGAACTGTATGTTTTACATAAGAAGTATAAGAAGTTGAGCTAGCTTCCTTGATTTGAATATGCATATGTTCTTTGACCTCATCCCAAGGCACAAAATAACCAGCTCCATGTTCACAGAAAATAGATCCGGTTGGATTGTTTAAATCGGCTTCACTATCATAATTTGATTCTTCAATGATTTTGTCTTGGTCTACACATTCGTGATAGTCTTCTAATTCGCAAATAAATTGACCTTTACCTTTTGTATACGCAATAACATTCTTTTGGTAATCCATTAATTCACGTACGGGGCCGTTTCCTTTAATGTGAACAAGATTGTTCATGTCCTCTTCAATTTTAAAGGTGCAATGCTTATTTTCTAAGTCAAATAGTGCTTTTGAAACATATTGATTTTCAATGATCAATTCAAAACTATAATAAGGCTCTAGTAATACACATTGTGCTTCCTTTAAGCCTTGTCTTACAGCACGATAGGTAGCTTGTCGAAAATCACCACCTTCAGTATGTTTCAGATGGGCTTTACCAGCAACTAAAGTAATCTTCATATCGGTAATAGGAGATCCAGTTAATACGCCTTTGTGTTGTTTTTCTTTTAAATGCGTTAAAATCAGATTTTGCCAGTTTAAAGCTAGTTCATCATTTGAACAATTTGATTCGAACACAAGTCCTTTTCCTCTGGGTAATGGTTCAAGCTTTAAATGGACTTCGGCATAGTGCCTTAAAGGTTCAAAGTGACCGACACCAATAACTGTATCCTGAATGGTTTCTTTAAATAAGACTTTGCCTGTTGTAAAACCAACTTTGACCTTAGATCTCTTTTCGATTTCTTTTTGAAGAATTTCCATCTGAATAGATCCCATCAAACGCAAAAAGATTTGTTTCGTCTGCTCATCATATTCAATCTGAAGCTGTGGATCCTCTTGGGCAAGTACACTACAGTAGCGCATCATAGTAAGAGCATCGACGCCATCGGGTAGAAGCAGCTGATAGTTCATATAGGCATTTAATAATGGCTTGGTTGTGTCAGACTCAAAGCCTAAGCCTTGCCCTACTTCATAGTTGTTTAATCCTTTTAATGCACAAATCATACCTGGATAGGCAGTTTGAATCATTTCAAATTGTTTTCCATTATATAAACGGATCTGATCTACTTTTTCATCTGAGTCAATTTTATCTTTGGCATTTAATACACCACCCGTAATCTTTACGTGCGTTAGTCGATTGCCTTGATCATCATTTGAAATCTTGTATACACGAGCACCAAATTCCTTAGAATATTCTTGAGTAAAGGATAAATTGGTGATTGCATCCATTAAATCTTCAATACCTTGGATTTTTAATGCGGAACCAAAGAATACAGGGAAGCATTCTCTTTTAAAAATGGCTTGTTGAAGAAGGGAAGAATCAATTTTTTCTGTTTCTAGATATCGATTCATGATGTCTTCATTCAACATAGATAGTTCATCTTCTGCATCTTTGCATTTAAAATCAATGCAGTTCGATGAGAAATGCATTTTTAAATCGTTCATGAGCTCTTCTTTTGTCTTATAGCTAATATCCATCTTATTGATAAAAATCAATGTAGGAATCTTGTAGTGCTTTAAGCATTTCCAAATTGTCGATGTATGAGATTGAATGCCATCTTGGCCGTTGATTAAGAGAATGGCTAAATCTAGTACTTGTAGGCTTCTTTCCATTTCACTTGAAAAATCGACATGGCCTGGTGTATCAATTAAGTAGATTTCACTATCTTTCCAATGAAAATGGGCTTCTTTTGAATAAATTGTGATGCCTCTTTCTCTTTCTTGATTATCATAATCTAGATAGGCGTCCTGATGGTCGACACGACCTAGTTTTCGTATGGTTTTTGATGTATAAAGCATGCTTTCAATGCACGTTGTTTTTCCGGCATCGACATGCGCTAATATTCCAGTCACTATTCTTTTCATAACTACCATTTTATCATGTTGACGCAAATGATAAAATAGAGATAGAGTTTTTCGGAGGAAAAATAATGAAAGTCTTAATGTTAAATGGAAGTCCACATTCAAGTGGTGTAAATGATTTGGCTTTACGCGAAATGGAAGCTGTGTTTAAAGAAAATGGTGTTGAAACTGAAATTGTACAAGTGGGAAACGTAGCTGTTCGAGGTTGTGCAGCTTGTGGAGCATGTGCTAAGTTAGGTAAATGTATATTTGATGATATTGTAAATGAGATTGCCCCTAAATTTGAAGAGGCAGATGGCTTGGTTGTATCAAGTCCAGTGTATTATGCTAGTGCAAACGCCACATTGATTGCGGTATTAGATCGTTTATTCTATAGTACTCGTTTTGATAAGACGATGAAAGTTGGCGCAAGCGCTGTATCTTGCCGTCGTGGTGGAGCAAGTGCTACTTTTGATGAATTAAATAAATACTTTACAATTAGTGGTATGCCAGTTGTATCCAGTCAATATTGGAATTCGATTCATGGAAATAATGCATCAGAAGCTGATCAAGATGAAGAGGGTAAACAAACAATGCGTGCTTTAGCTCGTAATATGACGTTTTTAATGAAGAGTATTGCCTTAGGTAAAGAAACGTATGGCTTACCTGAAAAAGAAGTGAGAAAGGGTACGAATTTTATTCGTTAAAAGGTGATTGAATGGTAAATTTAAGACATCCAGATAATATATTTTATGATCGAGAAGGTGATTTGTTTGTCATCACAACCGATTTAGATGGTCGTCAGGAAGTGGTATGTAAGACCAATCTTGAATGTGTAAGCGATGTGATCTCAAGGCTACTAGATATTAACTTTAAAAAGGTTTGTGATAGCGAGAATCGTTTACATATGTTAGGTGATTTAGAACAGTTTGCGTGTGTATACGCCTTGAAGCTAATGACATATAAAATGGTTCGTGGGCTTTATTTGGAGTTTCCTACTTTAGCTCAATATCAAGGTACGGCTTTGATCAATGAGCATACAGTCATTGATAATCGTAATGAAGGCTATAATAATAAATATCATTTGATGTTGGTGAATGTCATTTACACTTCATTGATTCACGCGACAGTAAGATTTGCCGGGTCTGATCAAGAAACTCAACATATGAAGGAAGTATTTGAAACGGTTCTACCAGATGATAAGGGTTTGATTGAAACGTTGAATGATTTCTATGATGGAGCAATCAATGAAGCTGATTTAACAGAAGTGATCAAAAATATTCAGATGGATAATTCGACACAAGCATGATAAAAATATTTTACAAATGGAGCATAAAAAATGCTCTTTTTTTCTTGCATAATTATAGGTTTCCTATATAATAGATTTGTTCTTTTAATGAAACAAAAAGTTTAGTATAAAAAACAAATGGTGGTGATTGGATGAAGATAGGCAAAAAACTAAAAGAGCTTCGAACCCAGAATGGGTTGACCTTGGAAGAACTTGCGAATCGTAGCGAATTGACGAAAGGCTTTTTATCGCAATTAGAACGAGATTTAACGAGTCCCAATATTTCGGCATTAGAAAATATATTAGAGGCTCTAGGAACCAATTTAGCTGATTTCTTTCAGTCAAGTAAGGAAGAACAAATTGTTTTTCACGTGCAGGATTTCTTTGTGAATGAACAAGAAGACTATATAACGGAATATATTATTCCAAATGCACAAAAGAATCAGATGGAACCTATTTTGTTGACTTTAAAACCTGGTGCTAAATCCGCACAAGTCAAGGCTCATGAGGGTGAGGAGTTTGGCTATGTTTTAAAGGGAAGTGTTGTTTTGGTTGTTGGTAATAAAAGGCTAAAAGTCAAATCAAAAGAAACCTTCTATATAACAGGTAAGGAAGGGCATTATTTAGAGAATGTTTCGAGTGCAGAAGCCAAAATATTATGGGTTTCTACACCGCCTGTATTTTAAATCATGAGGAGAGAGCAAAATGGAACAAGAAAAGAAAAAGTTAATTCAATTTCGTCACATTGTAAAAGAATTTGATGGACAAGTTGTATTAAAGGGTATTGATTTAGATATATATGAAAATGAGTTTGTCACATTACTAGGACCTAGTGGATGTGGAAAAACGACGTTATTACGTATTTTGGGTGGTTTTCTAGAACCAAGTGAAGGACAAGTTATCTTAAATGGAGAAGATATCTGTGAGGTGCCTGCCTATAAACGTGAATTGAATACAGTTTTTCAAAAGTATGCATTATTTCCACATATGAATGTGTATGACAACATTGCGTTTGGATTAAAAATTAAAAAGATGAGTAAGGACGTCATTGATCAGAAGGTCATGAAGATGTTGAAGTTGATTGGTCTTGAAGGTTTTGAAAATAAAGATGTTACTTTATTGTCTGGTGGTCAGCAGCAGCGTGTTGCGATTGCGCGTGCCTTAGTGAATGAGCCAAGTGTGTTATTGTTGGATGAACCATTGAGTGCATTAGATTTAAAGCTTCGTAAAGAGATGCAGTATGAATTGAAAAAGATTCAACAAGAAGTAGGAATCACATTTATCTTCGTTACACATGATCAGGAAGAAGCCTTAACAATGTCTGATAAGATCGTTATCATGAAGGATGGGGAAATTCAGCAGGTTGGAAGTCCAGAAGATATTTATAATGAACCTGTTAACCAATATGTTGCGAAGTTCATCGGGGAAAGTAATATTATTCCTGCACGTATGATTTGCGATAAGAAAGTACGTTTTGATGATATTACATTTGATTGTGTAGACGTGGGTTATAAAGAAAATGAACCAGTTGATGTTGTGATTCGCCCAGAAGACATTGATATTGTGGATGTAAAAGATGGTAAGATGACAGGTGAAGTTGAAAGTGTATTGTTTAAGGGGGTGCACTACGAAATTATGGTAGAAACTGTACCTGGTACGCATGTTACGGTAAATATGCACGTAAATAAAAACTATGCGATCACAAGTGAAGATGGAAAAGAAAAGATTTCTGCCAACGACTTCTATCTAGACTTAGAAGATATGAAAGATATTGATGATAAAGAAATCATTGCGCGTGCCGATGCACAGGCATGGAATCCTGAAACAGATGAGTTTATTTCAATTCATGATATTGATACAGATTTAAAACAGGAAGTAGGAGAATATACTGTTACTTTCTCAACAAACAATAAAACTTCAATCACGCGTAAGATTTGGGTTGTGGATCAAAGAGTTGTTGAAAACAAGAAGGCCAATGAAGCTGTATCTGCATTTAACTTCTTTAAAACAGTCGATGAAATCAAGGAATCCATGGCTATCGATACGGATTTGAAGACTTGGGCAAATGCACAGGGATGGAAGTTGGATGATGAAAATGAAACAGTGGATCTAGATGTAGATTATGATTTTGATCCTGAAACAATTACGGAAGGTGTTTATAAGGTTACTTTCTGGACGACGGGTCGTGAATTCAAGATTCATACAACAGATTATGTAGAGGAAGGAAAAGAGGTCGGACTTACTTTCTTTGCCGAAGATATTCATGTCATGGAAAAGATGGGATTTTAGACGATGAAAAAATTTCAACAATTAGCAATCCCTTATATTGTGTGGGCTTGTATCATGTTGTTGCTTCCGATGTTGCTGATTGCGTTTTACTCAGTCATTCAGCAAGGCAACAGTATCGTACATTTCAAGCTTACATTGGATAACTATATTCGTTTCTTTACAGATAAAGATTTCTTGTTGATTTTATGGCGTTCACTATGGATTGCCGTGAAGACAACCGTTATTTGTTTGTTGATTGGATATCCTATTGCGTATTTTATTTCGAAAAATAGTCCTAAAATTCAACAAATTCTAGTTCTTGCGATTACACTTCCAACATGGATCAATATGCTTGTAAGAACATATGCATGGATTGGGATTTTATCGAGTGATGGAATCATCAGCAGCTTATTAGGATTGTTTGGAATTCATACAGAATTATTATATACAGAAGCTGCCGTATTGATTGGTATGGTATATAACTTTTTGCCATTTATGATTTTACAGATCAATACAGCTTTGACAAAGATGGATAAATCCTTATTGGAAGCAGCACAGGATCTAGGTGCAAATAAATTTCAGACATTCTGGAAGGTTATTTTCCCACTTTCATTGCCGGGTGTTGTTTCAGGTATCACACTTGTATTCTTGCCAGCAGTCAGCTCATTCTTTATTCCTAAATTATTGGGTGGAGGACAATTCTTCTTGATTGGTAACGTGATTGAAAATCAATTCATTACTGTAGGAGAATGGAACTTTGGTTCAGCTATCTCAATGATTATGGCAGTAATCATGATGCTTCTAATGATGCTTGTAAGAAAGCTTGAAGAGCGTAATAAGGAGGAGAAATAGACATGTCGAAGGATAAAAAAGTATTAGGTAAAGTAGGCATGGCCTTATTATTGGTGTTCTTTTATGCGCCAATCTTATTCATGATAGTTTTCTCTTTCAATAGTTCAAAATCATTAACACACTTTACAGGTTTCTCATTACGTTGGTATGAGGCTATGCTTAAAAACCATGGCATGATGGAATCTTTATATGTGACAATTGTGATTGCCTTATTGGCAACGATTATTTCAACAATTGTTGGTACGATTACGGCGATTGGTTTATCAAAATCTAAAAAGGTATTGCGTGCCTTTGTAAGTCAGGTCAATGATTTTCCAATCATGAACCCAGAAATTGTAACCGCAATTGGTTTGATGCTTCTATTTATCACATTCCAAATTGAAAAAGGTTTTGTGACATTATTATTGGCACATGTTGCTTTCTGTATTCCATATGTCATTTTAAGTATTATGCCAAAAATCAAATCCTTAGATCCAAACTTAGCTGATGCGGCAATGGATCTAGGTGCAACTCCTTGGCAAGCTTTGGTGAAGGTTATTGTACCTCAAATTATGCCGGGAATTGTTTCAGGTGCTTTGATTGCGTTCACTATGTCATTTGATGATTTCGTAATCTCATATTTCGTAACGGGTCAAGGTGTTAAAAACTTGAGTATTATGGTATATACAATGTCTAAACGTATCAACCCAAGTGTAAATGCGATCAGTACATTGGTCGTGTTGTTGATCACAATCACATTAACAATTGTGAATATTTTGCCAATTATTCGTAAAAAGACAAGTCCTTCAAAACAAAACAAACCTTGGAAATGGGCTGTTGCTGGTGTTGTCGTAGTTGGTTTAGTGGTTTCTTTATTTGGTCTTAATAAATCAGCGGGTTCTCAACCATATGCAGGACAGACTTTACATGTGTATAACTGGGGTGAATATACAGGTGAAAATATTATTTCTGGCTTTGAAGAATTAACAGGGGCTAAGGTTGTCATGGATAACTTTGATTCAAATGAACAGATGTATATCAAGGTTGCCAATGGGGATGCGTATGATGTATTAGTTCCAAGTGATTATATGATTCAAAGAATGATGCAGGAAGGTATGCTTCAAAAATTAGAGCCTGAAACACGTAAAGAATGCTTGAGTGAATTGACAGATGCAGTCAAGGGACTTCCTTATGATCCAAAGAATGAATATTCAATTCCATATTTCTGGGGTACTGTTGGTATTGTATATGATAAGACAAAAGTATCGGAAGAAGACTTGGAAAACGAAGGATGGAATATCTTCTTAGATCAAAAATATAAGGGTGACATCTATCTATATGATTCTGAAAGAGATTCATTTATGATGGCTTTAAAGGCCTTAGGATATTCTATGAATACAACAAGTGAGGAAGAATTGAATGAGGCATATAACTGGTTAGTAAACTGTGTTCAGACAATGGATCCAGAAATTGTTACGGATGAAATCATTGATAATATGGCACAGGCTAGAAAGGCTCTTGGATTGATTTATTCTGGAGATGCAGCTTATGTCATGGCAGAAAATGATAAGATGGGATTCTATATGCCAAAGAGTGGAACAAACCTATGGTCAGATGCGATGGTTATTCCAAAGAATGCCAAGAATCCTAAGCTTGCGAATGAATTTGTTCGTTATATTACAAGCTATGATGCAGCTATGGATAATTCAAGTTATGTTGGATATACTTCACCAAATAAAGAAGTTATGGAAGAACTTGGTGGAAAAGGTGGAGATTATGATGGTATTAACGCATATACACCTCGTTCAGGATATGACAAAGATGAGGTATTCCAATATGATGAAGCAACACGTAAGATTATCGCAGATCTATGGTCTCGTGTTAAGGTTGCGGCAAGTAATGCACATTAGTCGAAGAATTTTTCTTCGACTTTTTTTCATTCTTATAATAGAATGAAGGCATGAATCCAATTGTTTTTATATTATTATGTTTTGCCGCTTTAGGCCTGTTTGATAAGATGTTAAAAAACCGATTAGGACTGGCAAGTTCGTTTGATCGAGGCATTATCACAATGGGTGATTTTATGATGAGCGTAGGAGGTTTTTATTGTATCGCCATCGCATTCTTGAATGGTCATGCCAATCTATTTGAAAATAAAGAGATGATTATTTCTAGCTTGTTGGCACCAGATCTTGGTGGATATTCTATTATAGAGTCTATGACGCATGCAGAAAATATCTTGATTTTCTGTGGTGTATTATTAACGTCTACTTTAGGATGTTTGATTAGTTTTCAATTACCCATCTTTTTGAATGAACTCGATAAAGATGATTTGAATCACTACTTAAAAGGTGTAATCTATGGTATTTTAGGTTTATTACCTGTTTTGATTGTTGCAGGAATCATATTACAGATTTCTAATTTTATTGTGTCATTTTTACCGGTTATCATAATTTGTGCCATATTGATTGGATTATTCTTTATTTCCTTTCAAACATTGATTGTCATATTAACATTATTTTCTAAGCTCGTGCAAATACTCGGATATATTTTCTTTTTCTTAGTATGTCTTACTTTCTTTTTCAATATGAATTTTACTAATGCGACCTTGATCAATGATGCTTTACGCATTGTATTTCAAATGAGTATTATTGTGTGTGGTTCTTTGGTTTTCTGTGAAATTGTATTACGCAAGTTTTCGAATCAAATTGAAAGAATTGGACAAATATTAAATATTGATAAATATTCAGTAATGGGAATCATTCTATCTTTTGGGACAAGTATTGCGATGTTACCGTTATTGAGTAAAATGAATAAGAAGGGTAAGATTTTAAATGCGGCCTTTTCACTAAGTGGAGCCTTTGTGTTTGGTGGACAACTCGGTTTCATTGCTGGAGTCAATCCTGCAAGTGTGACTTGGTTTGTGGTTGTGAAGCTAGTAGCCGGAATATTAGGCTTAGTTATTGCGAATGTATTGGAGGAATGATTATGAATTACAAAGAATTGATGGAAAAAAGTCGTGAAGTAATGGGGACAAAACTATGTAAGTCTTGTCCTGTGTGTGATGGTAGGGCATGTCGAAATACTGTGCCTGGACCTGGTGCTAAAGGTATTGGAGATGTTGCGATTCGTAATTATGATGCGTGGAAGAATATTCGTGTAAATATGGATACAATTACAAATAATGAACCTGTGAGCACAGAATTAGAGTTGTTTGGAAAAACATTTAAATATCCAATTTTTGCAGGTCCAGTTGGAGCAGTTGCGATGCACTATTCCGATGCGTATGATGATAATGGATACAATGATATTTTAGTTAGAGGTTGTATGGATGCTGGAATTGCGGCATTTACTGGGGATGGAAAAGATCCTAGTATCATGGTAAATGCGACGCGTATCATTAAAGAAAATCATGGGCATGGTATTCCAACTGTTAAGCCATGGAGCTTAGAAACCTATTTGGAAAAATTAAACTTGGCTATTGATAGTCATGCGTTTGCGATTGCGATGGATGTAGATGCAGCGGGTCTTCCTTTCTTAAAGGGGTGTATACCTCTTGCAGGAAGAATGAATACAGAGCAGTTAAAAGAAATTATTTCGAATACACCAGTACCATTTATTGTGAAGGGTGTTATGACGGTTAAGGGAGCTTTAAAGGCAAAAGAAGCAGGAGCAAGTGCAATCGTGGTTTCAAATCATGGTGGTCGTGTCCAAGATCAATGTCCAGCAACAGCGGAAGTGTTAGAAGAAATTGTAAAAGCTGTAGATGGCAGTATGAAGATCTTTGTCGATGGAGGACTTCGCAATGGTGTTGATATCTTTAAGGCTTTGGCATTAGGTGCCGATGCCGTTATTGTGGCTCGTCCATTTGTAAATGCGATTTATGGAGCAAAAGAAGAAGGTATTCAAGTCTTAGTGGATAAACTTGGTAGTGAACTTCAAGATACAATGGAGATGTGTGGGGCTAAGAGCTTAAAAGACATTACTCGTGATATGGTAAGATAGGCAGCTTAAATGCTGTCTTTTTTGATGCAGAGGAAAAATGTGTTAAATCAATACTAAAAAGTCCGGAAAAATGTGTTAAATAGGTATAGAAAAGCCTGGAAAAATGTGTTAACTTAAATTTAAGAGGTGGTTTCATGAAGCGGAATGCGATTTTAAAGCTAGTTCAATGGAAAAATAGTCCTGAGAGAAAACCTATGGTTCTTAGAGGTGCTAGACAGGTTGGTAAGACTTGGTTGATGAAGGAATTTGGTCAGAATTATTATGATAATTATGTTTATTTTAACTTTGATGAGGAAGATGAATTAAAATCTATATTTGAAACCAATAAAAATCCACATCGTATTATTGAACTTCTTTCTATGATTAGCGATGAAAAAATTGAGCCTGAAAAAACTTTGATTATCTTTGATGAAATTCAGGAGTGTTCTGAAGCATTAAATACATTGAAGTATTTCAAAGAAAAGGCGAATGAATATCATGTGATAGCGGCAGGGAGTCTTCTAGGTACATTATTGGCAAAACCAAAGTCATATCCTGTGGGCATGGTCAATCTTTTAGATATTTATCCATTAACGTTTGATGAGTTTTTGAATGCGATAGATTCAGGATTGTATGCATATTATGAAAGTATTCAAAAAGAACAAATTATTGAAGAGATTTTCCACCAACGCCTATTAGATGCGTATAATTATTATCTTATTATAGGAGGTATGCCCGAATGTGTATCTTCATGGATCAAGTATAAAGATCCTGCCATGGTATCCAAGATACAAAGAGAATTGATTGAGGTTTATGAAAATGACTTTTCTAAGCATAATGGAAAAGTGAATAGTGGACGTATTTTGATGGTATTCAGAAGTATTGTTTCTCAACTTGCGAAACCCAACGAGAAGTTTATGTATGGTGCTGTTCGTGAAGGAGCTAGAGCTAGAGATTTTGAAGAAGCCATTGAATGGCTTGTATCCGCTGGTATGTTGAATCGTGTATATAACGTGTCTAAGATGGAACATCCATTGTCTGCTTTTGATAAATTGGATCAGTTTAAATTGTTTGTGTTTGATACTGGACTTCTTAAACAAATGGCGGGTGTGGATAATAGTGCCATATTATTGAAAACGGATTATCAATTTAAAGGTCCATTGACAGAAAACTATGTTTTACAACAATTAAAAGGACAATTTGAAGTAGAGCCTCGATATTATTCGGATAAAAATGGTGAAATTGATTTTGTGGTTCAAAATAAAATGGAAATAATTCCAATTGAAGTAAAGGGCGGTGAGGATAAATCTGCCACTTCCTTTAAGACCTATGTTGCAAATCACACACCAGAACATGCTTATCGTTTTTCTAAGCGTGGATATCGTAAAGATGGTGATTTCACGAATCTTCCTTTATACTTGGTTAGAAAAACAAAGGATTTATTGTAAGTAATTGTTTAAATGCTAAAATGATGGAAAGGTTGATTTGAAATCAAGGGGTGGTTAGATGAAGGTTAGATATACTGCACATCTAAATGATATAGATTTAACAGAAGGAGCGGTTTATAAAGTTATATTAGACGAGAAAAATTGGTATCGCATAGTTGACGATTTCGATGATGATTACTTGTATCCGCGTGATTTATTTGAAATCGTAGAAGAATAGTTATGTCAAAAAAATGAGTGAATTAGTGGCATTAAAAAAGTATTGTTAGTTATTAATTTTAAAAGGTATCAGTTTTAATTTCTGATACCTTTTCTTAATGAGATGATTGCGAGTGCTGCATTGATTAAGCACCATACTGACCAAATGTATAGATCAGAATAGTTTCCTGCGAGTATAAAGCCTGTGAGTGTAGCTAAACCAAATAGAATAATAAGTGCAATATTTGTTCCTTTGGAGTTGTTTTTTCTAGATACAATCGATACAATGCCTCCACAAAGCATGCATATAGCTACGACAAGTCCAGCACTGCCACTCGATTGTTCGTTAGCTTCTAGTGCATTGGCAAGGCCTGCCATCATACTTTGGAATACGACAAATACACTTAATACAATGGAAATGATTCCACTGACTAATTTCCAAGTTTTCATAATAATAAAATCCCCTTTCCTAAGTATATATATACCTTAGAATTGGGGATAATTGGTATGCTCGTGGCATACATTAATGGTGTGTAATGTTTAAAATGTGATTTAAAAGTCGTGGGACTAAGAAAGAAATGTAGATTACGGATCCTACTGATAAAATTCCTAACATAAATAATCGCCTCTTTCTTACACCTTTATTGTAGAATTTTCAATGTTCAAACGGTGTTAAAGAATGAGGCGTCATGTTAAGATTTCATTAAAAACGAAGGAATTTTTGAACGTCTGAATTCTGGGCAAGAATTAGAATGCTTTCAGATTCCTGAAAAGTATGCTCTGCACTAGGAAGCGGATCTAACATACCGTTGATTTTAGTAGCTAGAATATTAATATGATACTTTCTTCGTATATCAAGCTCTAACATGGATTTACCAATCCATGCGGTTGGTACGGCAATTTCATAAATAGAATATTCTGGTGTTAACTGTACGTAGTCAAAGATGTTTTCACTTGAGAAACGTACGGCAGCCCAGTTACCAATTTGTTTTTCGGGATATACAACTTCGTCAGCACCATTACGCAATAAGAATTTAGCGTGTACATCACGTACGGCTCTGGCAACAACAAGCTTTGCACCATGATCCTTTAATAATGCGGTTGTTTCAAGTGAGCTTTGGAAATCATCACCAATTGCGACAACACATAAATCAAAGTTGGATACACCTAAAGAATCAATAAAGTTTTCATCAGTAGAATCTCCGATTTGTGCATTTGTGACATAAGATAGTGCTTTGTTGATTTTAGCTTCACTTTTATCAATAGCTAAAACGTCATGTCCTAGATCATACAATTTTTGTGCCATGTGACGGCCAAAACGTCCCATACCTATAATTAATACAGATTTCATAATTTCCTCCTGTTATCCAATTGTGATATTTTCTTGTGGTAAATTTGCGTTTGCGACAACTTGATGTTTAGAAATAGCTAAAAGTAAAGTTAATCCTCCAACTCTTCCAAAGAACATCAAGAATATTAAAATACAATGTGATGCACTTGATAGTGTAGGTGTGATTCCTAAAGTAAGTCCAACAGTACCAATGGCAGAGGCTGCTTCAAACAGGGCGTCTAAAATGGGTAATTGGTCGAAGGCTGAAATAAGGAATGCTCCTGTAAAGAATAATACCATAAATAACATAAATAAGGCTGTGGCATTGTTTAATGTGTCCATGGAAATTCTTCTTCCAAAACATTGTGGGTTTTGTTTATGATTAAACACAGCACGAATACTTAGAATCAATACAGCGAGTGTTGTCGTTTTAAAACCTCCGGCTGTACCTTGTGGGCTTCCTCCAATCAACATGAGTAGTGTCATAAATAAGATGCTGCTTTGATTCATTTTGTTTAAATCAATTGTATTAAAGCCGGCTGTTCTTGGGGATACGGCTTGGAAAATGGAAACGTTGATTTGATTGGCTAGACTCATATTCCAATGGCTAAAGTCATTGATAAAGAAATAGAGTGTACTAATAATTAAAAGAGCTGCTGTAGTAAATAATACAACTTTGGATTGTAGCGAATATTTGTGTAAATGATGTTTGTATTGAACAACGTCTTTCCAGACAAAGAAGCCTAAACCACCAAGTACGATGAGTGCTGCAATGACGTTGGATACTAAAATATCGCCGGCATATCTTGTTAGAGATGAGTAGGCTTGCTGGGTTCCCATTAAGTCGAATCCAGCATTACAGAAAGCGGAAATAGAATGGAATATGGAATACCATATGCCTTTGACTAGGCCAAAGCGAGGTAGAAAGGAGATGCCTAATAAAATGGCTCCCAATGCTTCGACACATAAGGTAGCTTTAAGAATCCATTTTGTGTTTCGAATAATACCGCCTAGTTTTGGTGCAGAAATCGATTGTTGCATAAAGTATCTTTGTTTAAAGCCTATTTTTTTGCCACCCAAAACAAATAGGATTATGGCCATCGTAATTACGCCCATACCTCCAATTTGAATAAGTGTTAAAATGACAAGTTGCCCAAATGGGGACCAATATTGTGCAGTGTCATGCATAATCAGTCCGGTTACGCAGGAGGCACTGGTTGAAGTGAATAATGCATCTAAAAAGGGTGCGCCCTTACCATCGTTTGTAGAAAATGGAAGCATGAGTAAGCAGGCACCGATAAATATCATAGTCGCAAAACTGAGGATGATCATTTGTCCTGGGGTAATGCGTTTCATACGTTTTTTAAACATAAAACCACCTATCCTAATATCTTAAAACATTCTACACTAGTCTGTATTAAGATTTCATAAAGTATTCTAACACTATGTTAAGACAATGTTAAGATGGATGATTCTTTGTGGGCTTGTGTTATACTAACTTTATGGCGAATGTATTGATCTGTTTATCGGCTTCTAAATATAATTCTAGAGTTATTGATAAGGGAGCTCAAATTGCAAAGTTAAATCATGCATCTATGAGTGCTGTTTTTGTGCAAACTCCAAAATATGAGGGGTTGAGTGCGGCATCAAAGAATTGTTTACGTGAAAATATTAAGTATGCGGAGAGTAAAGGGGCAAAAGTGACGATTCTTTATGGGCAGGATGTATTGCCGCAGCTTGTGGAATATGTGGGTGTTTCTCAGGTGAGTTGTGTTGTTTTAGAAAAGAGTCTTGCCAAACAGGCTTTATTTAAATTACATGATATTGATGTATATTCCGTAAATTATCCACAGGATTATCGCCGCTTATTTTATTTTGATTTTAATTCTTTTAATCTTTCATTGAAAGATATGTTAAAGATGATTTTGATTCTTGTTCTTTGTACACTTATTGGCAAGGGATTTATGCATTTTCAATTCTTGATTACGACGCCTATTATGATTTATATCTTGGGCATTGTGTTTGTATCGATTTGGACAAGTGGATATATCTATAGTTTATTGGCATCTTTATTTTCGGTGTTGTGCTTTAACTTTTTCTTTACATATCCCTATTTTTCTTTATTGAGTGATCCAAGCTATATTACGACATATATTGTTATGTTTGTGGTGGCCATGTCATCTAGTTCATTAATGACAAGATTAAAGAAACAGTCTTATGAGAATGCCAAACAAGTGTATCGTACGCAAGTCTTATTGGAAATGAGTCAAATGCTTCAAAAGGCGAATGATGTGAATGCGATCTATGCGTCTATGTTAAAACAGCTACATAAATTGTTGGACACAGATCTTGTTTTGTATCCACATAATGATGAGCCTATTCTATTAGGACAGTGTCCTTTAGAAACGGATATTGTAGCTTGGATTTATGAAAATAGACATGAAGCAGGTAAAACGACGAGCTATCATGGAGATTCCATGTGTCTATATTTACCTATTAATGGAACGCATGAAGTTTTCGGCGTTGTGGGTATTGTGTTAAAGGATAAGATAGATCCTTTTGAAAAGAATCTTTGGATTGCGATATTAGATGAGTGTGGTATGGCTTTAGAGAAGGAAATGATTCGTTTAGAAAATTTAAAGATTGAGCAGCAAGCCAAACAAGAGGCGTTGCGAGCGGATTTATTACGTATGATTTCGCATGATTTAAGAACGCCATTAACATCGATTTCTGGTAATGCAGGTTTGTTGCTGGAAAATGATAGTGCGTTTACTTTAGAAAAAAAGAAGGAATTGTATCAGGATATTTATAATGATGCGATGTGGTTGTATGATTTGGTTGAGAATTTATTGTTTATAACGCGTATTGAGAATGGTACGATGCAGCTGAATTTACAACCAGAAATGATTGAGGACATCTTTAGGGAGGCCATTCATCATTTGGGTCGTAATAAACGTAAACATAATATTTCCATGCATTTAGAGGATGATTTATTGATGGCCAATATGGATGCACGCTTAATTATTCAGGTTTTAGTGAATTTAATAAATAATGCGATTAAATATACGCCAGAGAATTCAAATATTTCTTTAAATGCCAAACGAGTTGAGGATAAAATCTTAATTGAAGTTCAAGATGATGGAAATGGTGTTTTGCATCCTGAACAATTGTTTGAGATGTTTTATACAGAAAACAATCGAAGTGGAGATACAAGACGTGGTATGGGTCTAGGTTTATCTTTGTGTAAGTCGATAGTCTCAGCGCATGGTGGACAAATATGGGTAGAGAATGTAAATCCGCATGGAGCTTGTTTTAAATTCTTGTTGGAAGCAGTGGAGGTGAAATTGTATGAATAAAGTTCAGATATTGGTAATTGAAGATGATATTGCGGTAGGAAATTTAATTACGACAACTTTGGAAATGGAAAATTATCAGTTTCGCTTGGCAAAGACGGCTAAACAAGGCATTATGAGTGTCCTTTCTTACAATCCAGATATTATGCTTCTAGATTTGGGCTTACCAGATATGGATGGTTTGGAAGTCATTAAGAAGGTTCGTTCTTGGTCGAATATTCCAATTATTGTGGTTTCCGCAAGAAGTGAAGATCAGGATAAAGTAAAGGCTCTAGATTTGGGGGCAGATGACTATTTGACAAAACCTTTTTCAGTTGATGAATTGTTGGCAAGGCTAAGAGTAACAATTCGAAGGTTAAATAATAGCCAGACTACGAGTGTCAATAAGAGTGTTTATGAGAATGGAAATCTTACAATCAATTATGCACAGGGGTGTGTATATGAGAATGGACGTGAGATTCATTTAACACCTATTGAATACAAATTATTATGTGTTTTGGCAAAGAATACAGATAAGGTGTTGACGCATAATTATATCATGCAAGAAGTATGGGGCAGTGTTCAGGGTACAGAGACCCCAAGTTTAAGAGTGTTTATGGCAACTTTACGTAAAAAGATTGAGCCGGATACTTCGAATCCGAAATATATTCAGACGCATGTGGGTGTTGGATATCGCATGTTGCGTCAGGCAGAAAAAAAGGAAGACTAGTGTCTTCGCATGTTTAGATAGAGTGAAATAATAATTGTGATAACTCCAAATGTGATCAATGCCATAATGGTTTTATTGATGCATAGAAGAATTAGTACACTAAAGAGGCTGACAATCGCAAATAGGAATAGTTCAATTTTTAATAGAATGGGATACATCAACAATGAATCGCGAAAACTTATTTTTTCGTATTGTGGTTCATTGTTTTTTAATAGTCTTTTTTCGTATATAAATAGAATTTGGCTAAAAAGCACGACAAAAACGAGGTATATGATATTAAAAAAGATTTCTTTTGAGAAGAGTGCACTGCACGTTAGAAACATCACAAGGATGGTTCCGATTCTTGGTAGGTACACATAATAATTATATTTCATATGGTTATTTCCTTTATTTAATTATGCCACAAATCATATCACTTGAAATATACCTATATGGGGTATATTATTATGGGCGAGGTGAAATATATGGGGGATTGTTGTCATAAAAAACATCAGCCTAGAGATGAGCAGGAAATTAAGCAGTTAACGAATCGTCTTCATCGTATGGTAGGACAATTAAATGGAATTGAAAATATGTTGAAGGAGAATCGTTATTGTGGTGATATTCTTGTACAGGTTGCAGCGGTAGAAAGTGCTTTGCAGGCATTTGGATATATTGTTTTGCAGGAACACTTAAATACGTGTGTTGTTGAGGATGTACAGAATGGAAATACAGAAATTATGAGTGAGGTTATGGATTTAGTAAAGAAGTTAAAGTAGGTGGTTTTAATGGAAGAGAAATTTGATGTGACAGGTATGACCTGTGCGGCTTGTCAGGCCAATGTAACTCGAGCAGTGAGTAAATTGGATGGTGTGAGTCAGTGTGATGTCTCTTTATTGTCGAATTCAATGAAGGTTGAATTTGATCAAGAAAAGGTAAACGAACAAGCTATTTGTGATGCCGTAAAACAAATTGGTTATGGTGCGAGTGTTCATGGTGAAAAAGGCGAGGTTCGTAAGGAATGGCAGAATCGTCAGAATCGAGTGGAGTTGGATCAAAAAAATGCCAAACAAAGATTGATTTTAAGTTTAGTGTTATTGGTTCCTTTACTTCTAATTGCGATGGGACCTATGGTGGGACTTCCTATTTTAGAGGGTATGGAATGGATGATGGTTTCAGCTTTAACACAGTTGATTCTATGTCTATTTATATTATTTATTCAAAGACATTTCTTTATTACAGGATTTAAGGCTTTAATTAAAAAATCCGCAAACATGGATTCTTTGGTTGCGATGGGTTCAGGTGCAAGCTTTGTGTATGGCTTAGTCGGAATTTATCAAATGGCTTATTATTTTGGTGTGCAAAATATGGAAATGGCTCATATGGCTATGCACTCTTTGTATTTTGAATCGGCTGCAACCATTGTGACTTTGGTGAGTGTTGGAAAGTATTTGGAGTCTAGATCAAAGGCAAAAACGAGTGATGCCTTAGATAAGTTAGTGGATTTGGCACCAAAAAATGCGACTGTTTTAAGGGATGGTAAAGAGGTTGTTGTTTCAAGTGAAAGTATTCGAATTCATGATATAGTTGTGATTCGTCCAGGTCAAAGAATTCCGGTGGATGGAAAAGTCATTTCAGGAACAGGTTATGTGGATCAGTCAGCGATTACAGGTGAGAGTCTTCCAATCGAAAAGAATGTGGGGGATTCCGTGATTTCGGCTACCATGAATGAGAATGGTACGTTTCAGTTTGAGGCTGAAAAGGTTGGTGAGGATACAACTTTAGCAAAGATCATTCAGTTAGTGGATGATGCGGGTAATTCAAAAGCTCCAATCGCTCGTTTGGCGGATAAAGTGAGTGGTGTATTTGTTCCTGTCGTGATTGCGATATCATTGATTACTTTGATCGCATGGTTGATCAGTGGTCAAACGATTCAATTTGCCTTATCCAATGCGATTAGTGTCCTTGTGATTTCTTGTCCTTGTGCCTTAGGTTTAGCTACGCCTGTCGCAATCATGGTTGGTACGGGTAAGGCTGCAGAAAATGGAATCTTAATTA
>ERZ869983.212-NODE-212-length-19884-cov-8.360883_pt1 | contig 19884 bp, 14 predicted proteins | sample MGYA00521106_ERZ869983 | MGnify/ENA primary metagenome ERZ869983 (study PRJEB32232, sample SAMN07284972) | human gut metagenome | biome: human-associated habitat; material: feces | host: Homo sapiens | place: Tanzania | collected 2014-04-05 ...
GTCGTAGATATTGATGACCTCTTTGTTTCTTATATCTTCTGTATTAAGCATATCTGCTCCTCCCTTTTCCGTTGTTTATAGATTTATATGCAGCAGGTGTACGTGCTATGCCTGTATATATAAAAATCGCAGGATGTCTTTGCGTTCATCCTGCGATCGTTTCTCATCATATTATGTTATGTATTTTCAAATATTCTCTGAAAATGTATAGCTTCCGCTTCCAAGTTTCTTCTCTTCCCCACCCGGAAGTTTCACATAAGCAGTTGTAGAACAAGGGATATCCACATGAAGTGTGAATTTTCCATCTTTTATCCACCATTCACTGGTGACTTTTCCATAAGCTGTGTGGACAACTCCTCTTGCCTGTGTCAATCCACCGCCGACCATCGGTGCAATCTGTACTTCTTTTCCACCGCCGCTTAAATTCTCGATTCCGGCAATTCTTCTATATAGGAAGTCTCCAACTGCTCCATAAGAGAAGTGGTTGAAGGATACCATTCCGCCGGTTCCGTCATCCTCTCCAGTGTTACAGGTTCCATCTTCCCTAAGTGCGTCCCATCTCTCCCAGATTGTCGTTCCACCGACCTTCATCTCATACAGCCAGGACGGACAGGTGTCTGTCATCAACATCTTGAAAGCGTCTTCCTCATACCCATTGTCTGCCAGAGCAAAGAGGATATACGGTGTTCCCGGAAATCCTGTTGCGATATGGTAATCATTTTCCCTGACAATTCTTGCCAGATGAGCTGCCGTTTTCTTCTTATCTTCCTCTGAAAGCATTCCGTAATAAAGTGGAAGTACATAGGCTGTCTGGAATTCTTTCTTCACCGTGCAGTCTTTTTCCATCAGGATCTCTCTGTATGCTTCTGCTGTCTTCTCACTCAACTCTTTATAGTAAGCTGCATCTTCTCTCTCTCCAAGAAGTTCTGCAATCTGGGATAAGATCTTGCTGGAATGGGACATACATGCAGTTGCTGTCCATTTTCCACGTCCCATCCAGGCCCACAATCCGATTCCCGGTGCACACCAGTCTCCATAATGATGCAGAAGTTTCCAGATATATTTGTGTTTTCCGACCGATCCAAGACCTGCCCAGAACTTACATGCTTTCATGTAACGTTTCATGGTCGGGTACATGGTCTTCAACAGTCCAAGATCTCCACGCATCTTATACTCTGCCCACGGTGCCAGAATACAGGCATCACCCCAGTGATCCACTGCCATCGGAATCATGATTTCCCACTGTCCCGGAACAACTACCAGCGGAACCGTCACCGGAATTCCTCCGCCTTTATTCTGCTCGCTTCTCACATCCTTAAACCACTTTTCAAGGAAACGGCTCATATCGAAGTTATAAGCTGCAGTTGGAGAAAACAGTGCAATATCTCCTGTCCATCCCATTCGCTCATCTCTCTGTGGACAGTCCGTTGGAATATCAACAAAGTTGGACTTTGCACCCCAACGGATACTGCTCTGCAGCTTATTCACCAGCTCGTTCGAACAGGAGAATTCTCCGTTGTCTTCTACGTCGGAATACAGTGCAATGGCACTCAGTTCCACATCCTGCTCCTCCGCGCCTTCCATGCTCACATAGCGAAATCCCATGTAAGTCATTCTCGGTGACCAGCTCTGTTCACCGTCCCTGCAAATATATACGGCTTCCTGTTTTGCACTTCTCAAAGGTTTCGTGAACAGTTCTCCATCCATCAGGATTTCTGCATGACGGAAAGTAATTTTCTGCCCCTTCTTTCCCTTGATCTTTGCTGAAATTACTCCTGCAAAGTTCTGTCCAAAATCATAGATCAGGACACCACTCGGTGCTCTTGTCACCGAAATCGGATGGAATACCTCATGTGCCTTTACCGGTGCTCCATATTGTGCCAGAATCTCCGGATGAAGTTTTATCTGCTCCCTGGAAGCCTTGTGCCAGGAGATTTTCTCCATATCAACCGTCGCATCATAGACCTCTCCGTTGTAGAACTCTGTCTCTTTCACAGCTCCGTCCAGTGTCACATCCCAGCTCTCATCTGTTCCGATAATTTCTTCTGTATCATCTTCATAAGTGATCCTAAGCTCACACAGCAGCGCCTGCCGGTCTGCGTAGTTCCGGTTGACTCTCTTATAAGTAAAGGATCCAACTGCCCAGCCGCCTCCAACAACTGCGACTAATTCATTTTCACCTGCTTCTTTACTTCTCAACTGCTCTGTCACATCATAAGTCTGGTATTGAAGCTGATGCTTATAAGAAGTAAATCCCGGTGCAAAGTAAATGTCTCCCACTTTCTCACCATTTAATGCCAGTTCATAAATTCCAAGTGCTGTCGCATACAGTCTTGCCTTTTTGATTTTTCCATTGCATGCAATCTTTTTCCGAAAAGTCATTGTCTTCGGAGATATTTTCTTCTCCGTGAAATGATATTCCCCATCTGTGATCCACTGTGCTTTCCACGGTGTTCCCATGCGTCCTGTCTCAAATGCCATCGCAGCCTCTGCTGCTTCTCCTGTATCATCAATCGCCTTCACCACAACCGGATATTCCGTAAAAGGTTTCAGCTTCTTTCCTTTATATGGAACAAGAATCTGAGAATCTGTCTCCGTGCTCCAGTCACCGATCCAGATCTTCGCCTTCTTTAATGAAACATTCTGCCGGTCACTTTCCAGCTGAAAAGATACCCTCGGCTGCGCACTGTCTGTCACACATTCCTGGCTTAAATGCTCCACGGTCAGCTTGCTGATCTTCAGCATGTAATATTCCTCCTCCCATTTCCTTTTCTGCTGGCATTACTGCTTCCATATCCTTTCGGATAGCAGTCTCACCAACTTTCTCTCGGTGAAATCATGATAGCACTTTACTCCTTGTATGGTTAAAAAAGCACGCGAACGGTTCGGTTTTTAACGCAATTGGAAAGCCTTTGTTTTTGTGCATTTTGTATGTTTTTATTTCATTTTTTAGCCCTTTAAAATTTCTATTTGATATTATTTTATAGCATTTTTATGCATTATGTATAATTTTGTGTTTTATTTCCGTTTTAATTCGAGCTTGTTTTGTGCATTATTACTTTCGTTTTTCCTCTTGCTGATCAAGTAGTTTTTACCAATTCGAACGTTTTAAAAAAGCTGATGTAAACATCAACATCTGGCTCAGCGAGAAAAAACGTTTTGCTGATTTATTTAACGGAGTGATCTACAAAGGAAAACAAGTAATACAGCCAGAGGATTTAGAAGAGATAAGTCCTGTCACATCTGTCAGTCTAAAGAACAGATCCGGGAAAACACGTAACATGAAAAAATACCGAGATATCATTATGCAGTGGAAAAACCATGCCACCCTCGTTCTTCTTGCCAATGAATCACAGGATAAAGTCCATTACGCTATGCCACAGAAATCGGGATCTGTATGATATGTTCCAATTTGGAGGAAATGAAGAAGATAAAGCTATTTTAAAAAAATACTTGCCCAATTACAAAATTAATCTAATTGATGCAGAACGTATAAATAATCACGAAATCAAATGTTTCACAGAAGATTTACAAGTGATACTAACCATGCTAAAATATAGACATGCAAAAAAGGAGCTAAATGGATATATTAACGATCATAAACAATATTTTCAAAACGTGGATTACGAAACAAGCCAGGCAATAAAAGTATTTTTAAATATGAAATCTATCCCCGGCGAAACTTCTGAACGAAAGGAGACAATCAATATGTGTGAAGCACTTCAGGAAATGTATGATGACGCATTAAAGGATGGTAGTGAAAAGCATCTCATTGAACAGGTGATTAAAAAATATAAGAAAGACAATTCCATAGACGAAATTGCTGATATGCTGGAAGAAAATATTAAAACAATACAACAGATTTATCATGCAATCCAGGCATGTACAGATCCATATACAGTTGACGATGTGTATAAAGTTCTGCATAAGTAAAGATCTACATGGAAGATGAGGAATGCGAAGTATACTTGATTCTATAAAAAAACATTAGATTGCGTTAAAAGGATTGGAAGTCGTGAACGTCAGTTTCCAATCCTTTTTGTTTAACATTTCACTATTTTTCTAATGGAACTCTTACTTTTGTTCCCAGCTTCCCTCCATCTTTTTCACAGACTTCCAGTACCACATCCCCACTTCCGTCAGCCTGTACGACGGCGAGCGCCTCGCCCCAGTACGTATCTGTTTCATCTGTACAATATCCAATCTTGTTATACGGACACGCATTTCCAAGACCTACAAGCTTTCCGCCTCTTACTTTTACTTTCAGGATGCCTCGTTTCAGAGGTTTGACAATACCTGTCCTGTCTGTGTACTGGAGACGGATAAAGGCCAGGTGTCCTTTCCGAACACATTTTTCTTCTGCAGTAGCGCGCAGTTCTGTTTCTTTTCCTGCTGTATAAAGTGTGCTTCTTGAAAGTTCTCTGCCTTGTACATCATACGCAATCGCTTCAACCATGCCAGACTGGTACTCTGTCCTGAATTTTGTATTACATGAATTCTTCATCGAATTGCTTCCGACTTTCTTTCCATTTACAAAGAGATCTACCCTGGCTGCCCTTGCATATACTTCAACTTCTGCCCTCTTTCCTTCACACCCCTCCCAGGTCCAGGACTCGATTGCATTTGTCATCTTCCATGCAGATGGAGAATGCTTTTCTCCTGTGTGATTCACCGGACGCACTGCAATGACCGGACGGTCTGTCAATTCAAATGCAGTCCTGGTGTATCCTGCTTCCGCCAACGGTTTTCCAGTCAGATCGATTCTTCCACTTCCTGCTGTAATCCACCCTGAACCATGATCAAATTCAGGTGCATAATCTTTATATTCCCATGAACCAACTCCGACCTCTCCGAGATAATCCATTCCAGCCCAGACAAAATCACCTACAATTCTCGGATTCTTCTTGGCCATCTCCCAAAATGTATAGGCATCATCGCAGAAAGTCTCACTTCCAAGAATTAAACGATCCGGATATTTCTTCAGATCGTGCTTGTAGCGGTTAATTCCATAGTTATATCCTGCAATGTCCATATTATCAAATGCGCCTCTCGTCTTCACATCACAGCCATAGAACGTTGCTCCCGTCTTCATGAACCCACTCCCCATCAGACCTGCAAGGTCATTAAAGAACTGGCTTCCCACTGCCTTCTTTTTCTTCTTTCCCTTTGACTTCTCAGCCTGTTCTGCTTCTTTCTTTGCCTTTTTGTCACTGTAGACACCAAATCCAATAGAACTTAAAAAATTAAAGAAAATGTTAATTCCGCAGGAAACTGGTCTGGAATCATCCAGGCTGTGCAGGTACTCTGTCATCTCTCCCGTCAGACGGATTCCTTTTTCCTGTGCTGTCTCAGATACTTCGTTTCCAGTAGAATACATAATAACCGATGGATGGTTAAAATCTTTCTCCACCATATCTTTCAGATCCTGTTTCCACCAGTCCTTAAAATAGTTCACATAATCGTACTCTGTCTTGTGGATATACCACACATCTACAAATTCATCCATTACAAGCATCCCATGACGATCACACGCTTCGAGAAGTGCTTTAGAACAAGGGTTGTGTGCAGAACGGATCGCATTGTAGCCATTTTCTTTGAGAATACGGATTTTCCGGTCCTCCGCATCAGGATAGCAACACGCTCCCAGAACTCCATTGTCATGATGAATGCAGGCTCCTCGAAGAATCTCACGTTTTCCATTGATTGAGATTCCTTTCTTTTTGTCCCATTTCAGTGTACGGATTCCAAATGTTACTTTTTCAACATCTGTTTCTCCTGCAGACCTAAATGTCACATACAGGTGATACAGATTCGGTGTATCTACATTCCAGAGTTTTGCATCAGGAATAGTAAGCTGAGTCTTTACGATTCCCTCCGTATGGATCTCACACTGTACTTTTTTTCCTTTCTCATTTTCCTCAACTTCAAGTTGTACTTCTCCTGTAGCGTTTGTTTCAACTTCCACTTCAATCACTGCTGGTTCGGTAGTCAATGTGTGGACTCGGATTCCATTCCTCTTAATATGCCGTTCTGATCCTACATACATCCATACCGGACGGTAAATTCCAGCACCGGAATACCAGCGGCTGTTCGGCTGATCTGCATTATGCGCAATCACCTGAATCTTATTTGTTTTTCCAAAGTTCAAGTATTCCTTTGCATCTACATAAAAATTAGTATATCCATAAGGACGATATGCCGCCTTTTTTTCATTCAAATAGACTTCTGCATTATGATAAACACCTTCAAACTCAAAGTAGATTTCTTTCTCTGCATATTCTTCCGGCACTTCGAATTCTTTTTCATAAATGTAATCATATCCTTCGAACCATCCAGTATTGATTCCACCTGCGCTATCTTGTGTTCTCTTCTCAGAAATCATAGCATCATGTGGAATTGTCACTGCTGTTTTTGTCGTTTCTTCCCATATACGGCAATATGTCCAACCATCATTAAAATCGATCTTTTTCATTTTTCTTTCCTTTCCCTTTTTTACATCTTATCTTCCCATAATGGATTTGTCTGATTTTTAATCGGTCAATTCTTTCTCTGATTTTACAGACATATCATATCATTGATTAAATTGTACTACCAAAAATACACGTAAACCGTCTTTTTTCTATCGCGAAATGTATTTCTTATTCTTTCCCCCTGTTTTACTTTCTGCCAACATGTGCTATAATCGTAAAAGCATGAATGTTGCTTATCATTATCTATACGCAGCAGACAAATAAGAAAAAGAACTAGAACAGAATAAATCATTTAAGGAGTATAAAATTATGAAAATCATTGTATTAGCAGGAGGCTTAAGCACAGAACGTGACGTATCACTTTCTTCTGCTGCCGGAATCTGTCGTACATTAGTTGAAAAAGGACATGATGCATTCCTTCTGGATGTATTCATGGGATTAGAGAATGCACCGGAGAACCTGGAGGATGTCTTTACTCTTCCGGATCACGGACTTGAGATTGTGAAGAATATCAGCACAGAGGAACCGGATCTTGAAGCTGTTAAGGCTTCCCGTCCAGATCAGTCTGACTGTTTCTTCGGACCGAATGTAATCGAACTTTGCCGTCTGGCTGACATTACTTTCCTCGGACTTCACGGTGGAGAAGGAGAGAATGGAAAACTGCAGGCATCTTTCGATCTGCTTGGTATCAAATATACTGGCCCTGACTCTCTTGGATGTGCGGTTGCAATGCACAAAGGTGTTGCAAAACAGATCTTCCTTGAGTCTGGCGTAGACACTCCGGGAGGCGGAACAATTTATAAGAACTCAAAAGATCAGTCTTACCAGTCACTTGGTCTGACACTTCCTGTTGTTGTAAAGCCATGTTCCGGTGGTTCCAGTATCGGAGTTTATATTGTAAATACAGATGAGGAATATGCAGAAGCACTGAAGAAGTCTTTCCATTACGAAGATGAACTTGTTGTTGAGCCATACATCAAAGGACGTGAGTTTGCATGCGGTATCATTGACGGAACAGCACTTCCACCGATCGAGATCATCCCGAAGACAGGATTCTTTGATTATGCGAATAAATATCAGGATGGAGCTACTTCTGAGGTATGCCCGGCTGATATTCCGGAAGAAGTTGCAGAGCGCATGAAGGAACTCACTGTAAAGGCATTTCATGCACTGAAGCTTAATGTTTACAGCCGTGCTGACTTCCTGCTTGACGCAGAGGGGAATCTGTTCTGCCTGGAGATGAACACCCTTCCTGGAATGACTTCCGCAAGTCTTCTCCCGAAGGAAGCTAAGGTTTATGGAATCGAATACGGCGATCTTTGCGAACTGATCATTAAGAAGTCCATGGAGGCAAGATATTAATGAAACATATGACATTATCTGAAATCGCAGATGCCTGCTGCGGAATTTATTGCGGTGATCCTGCATTCTTAGGCTGTGAGGTCTCAAGTGTTGCGATCGACAGCCGTAAAGTAATAAAAGATACTCTTTTCGTTGCGATCAAAGGTGCCCGTGTTGACGGACACAGTTTTATCCCGCAGGTCATGGAAGCAGGTGCACTCTGTTCCCTCTCTGAGCAGGATCTTGGTGACGTTGATTATCCTTATATCCGCGTTTCATCCTGCACAGAAGCATTGAAAGACTTAGCTGAACACTATCGCCGTTCCCTCGATATCAAAGTTGTAGGTATCACCGGAAGTGTTGGAAAGACAAGCACAAAAGAAATGATCGCATCTGTACTTTCCGAGAAATATAATGTACTGAAAACCGAAGGAAACTTCAACAATGAGATCGGACTTCCTCTGACCGTATTCAATATCCGTGAGGAACATGAGGTTGCAGTTCTTGAGATGGGAATCAGCCACTTTGGAGATATGAAACCACTGGCTAAGATTGCCCGCCCGGATGTATGTGTGATTACTAATATTGGATATGCGCATCTTGAGAATCTTGGAACAAGAGACGGCATCCTGAAGGAAAAGAGTTCCATGACAGACTACATGAACCCGGAAGGTTCTGTTATCTTCAACGGTGATGATGATAAGCTGAAAAGCTACACTTCCCGGGATGGAAGAACACCGGTTTATTTCGGTCTTACAGCTTCCTGTCCGTTCCATGTAGAAAATATTGAGCGGAAAGGATTAAAAGGAACATACGCAGAATTTGTTACTCCAACTTCCCGTTTCCATGCACATATCTCAATCCCGGGAGATCATATGATCTACAACGCCTTAGCCGGAGTTGCTGTCGGATATGCGCTTGGCATGGATAATGAAGAAATCGCTCGCGGAATTGAAAAGCTCGTTCCGATTGCAGGGCGTAACAACCTGATTGAAGCAAAGCATTACACAATCATTGATGACTGCTACAATGCCAACCCGGCATCTATGAAGTCCTCTCTTGACGTACTTGCATACGCAGATACAAGAAAGGTCGCTATTCTTGGCGATATGGGTGAACTTGGTGCCGATGAACTTGCGATGCACCGCGAAGTCGGAGCATATGCAGCATTTAAAAACACTGATGTTTTAGTCTGCATCGGAGCACTTTCCAAAGATATGGCAGAAGCTGCAAAGGAAACTGTTCTTGCAACAGAAAAGAACATGAAGGTTTTCCATTTTGACACAAAAGAAGACTTTTACCAGAACATGGGACAGATTCTCAAAGATAATGATACAATTCTGATCAAAGCTTCTCACTTTATGGAATTCCCTGAGATTGTGAAGAAACTATCAGAAGAAGCATAAGCTGCAAAAAAACTATATTTTAACTTTACAAAGAAAGCAGAGACTCCGGCGAACCGGAAATTCTCTGCTTTTCCTCTATTGTTTCTTCTTTCTGCTTAATATGAAAACAGCCTGCTGCAGAACGGCCCCGGAAATCAGAAGCACTGTAAACCACATGATCGGATCTGCCGTATCTCCGGTCTTCAGGCTCTTGGTATTTGTGCTGTTTCCGTTTTTCCCGACTCCGGTCTGACTTCCGCCGCTGCCCGGCTTACTGCCATTGCCGTCGGAAGCAGGTTCCTTCTTTGGCTCACCGGAAGCTTCCTTCGCCTCTGTCATGCGCATCGTATTTTCACCTTCCAGTGTCAGCACCAGATCCATGCCGACCGCATTCTGATTTGTATTTACCGTATAAACCCCATCCGTCAACGACAGATCGACGTGATTTCCTTCCATCAGAATAAACTCCACGTAGCCGACAATCACTCCGTTTTCCAGCGCCGTCAGCGAATGCTTTCCGCATTCCACATCCGCAAAGGAAAATCTTCCGTTTGCATCCGTCACATTCGCTTTCAGCGTACTGCGGAGTTCCATCGTAATGCCATTCACCGGCCGCCCGTTTCGCATCACCGTTCCCTGAACCGTGTAGGTTTTCCCCTGCGCCGCAGGTGCTCCCGCCGTCATCACGGTAAGTGTCTGATCCTCGTAAACCGGCTCCAGTGTATAGTATCCTCCCCGGATCTGCTTCGTAATATTCTCACCGTTCAGCAGAACCTCTGTGATCTCCCTGCCGCTTTCTGCGCGGATCAGCAGCTTCGGCTCGGAAAGCCGTTCTACGGTAAAGCTGCTCCCTGCCGCTCCATCACAGAATACCTCCGCGCCGTCGGCATCAACGGTAATCGTATGGCTGCCCGGCACATTCGCTGTGATGGTGATATCACTTGCAAAGGCTGTCACATGCGTGCTGCAGAGAAAGAAGAACGACAACAATACTGTCATGATCTTTTTCAATCGCATTCACCTCCGTTTCCGATACCGCCTTGTTACAGAAACTACGGAGTTGCTGTGGTATCCACATAGGAAACGGTGAAGGTTACGGTATCGCTGTAGCTTCCCGCTGCGGCTTTGTTCCACTCATCCTTTGCGATGGCAATCGTCAGAGGCGTCTCCTGTCCGGCTGCGGTATACTTTGCGGAGGTAAACGCCGCTTTGGAATCATTCACGGAATAGGAAATCGTTTTTGATGCATCGGCCGCATTTTTCAGTTTTCCGCTGGCGGAAAGCTCGACCTGAATGGCATAGCCGGGATCGAGCTGCGCGGCATCCAGCTTCACGGCACCGAAATCTGTGGATACAGCGTTAAACGCTACTTTCGTATTCGCAGGAATCGTGACGGTATACGTCGGATCAATGGAAGTCGTCACCGTGACCTGCGATTTCTGAGGGGTATTATTCTGCTGATTCTCTGCAGCTGCCACCGGCACAGCCATTGCGCCGCAGGTCAGAAGCAGGGTCAGCAGGGCTGCTGTCCTTTTTTTCATTTTGCTCCACCTCTCTTTTTATTTGACTGCGATATTGAAAGTTACGGTATCGTTATAGTCACCGGCATACTTTGGATTTTCTGCCGCAAAATGCAGGGTGCTGGACCATTTGTTGGAATCGAGGGTGGTAAAGTCGGCAACGACATCTCCGCTTGTGATTGCTGAACCGGAGGTACCGACCTTTACGGTGTAGGGAAGCTCATACTTTGCTCCCTGCGCACCGGTCGTCAGTTTAAAACTGCTGTCCAGCGTTACCCGAACTTTTTTGCCCTCCAGCAGGCGGACATCCGATGCGGAAACGGTCAGATCTTTTTCATAGGTAATCGTACCGTCAGTGCCTGTTTTCCGATCCAGGGTTACATCCGCCGGGATCGTCACGGTGTAGGCTGGATCGACCTTGAATGTTACGGCCGTGTCAGCCTTTTGGTTGCTGCTGTTCTGATTGATGTCGGCTGCAAAGACAGATGTCGATGCGGTAAGTACCAGTGTGAGTGCCAAAGGTATGGATAATAATTTTTTCATAGAGTTTCCCTCCTCGTATTTTTTATGTTATGTTTTTTTGCATTCTCAAGGATTCGATGCGGCTTCCACCGAAACGCTAAACATCACGGTTCCAGTGTAAACGCCGGCATATTTCGGCTCGCCGTCCGGCGCGAAATCCAGACTGACCGTTCCGCTGTTATCTGCGGTTCCGCCTGCTACGGTGAGTACGGCATCATTTTCCTGGATGCTGTTCCCCCCGTTCTTTATCGTGTAAAGTTGCTCTGCGCCTTCCGGGGTTGTCAGTTTCAATCCATTTGCATTGGAAAGCCTGACCACAAGCTGTGAGCCGCTGACCACATTCACATCTTCCGCCTGAATCTTTGCGGTGTTTCCCAGTTCTACGCTTGCAGGGATCGTAACGGTGTAGGATGGGGCGTTGGTATACTGAGCGGTAACTGTCAGTTTTCTGGCGGGCATTGTGAAGGCATCTTTTGCGATCGTCACAGTATTATCCGAACAGCTCCAGCCTGCCGCCTGACCGACGGGAACATTCGTCGCATTTAATGTAACTAAACCGCCTGTCTTACCATAAAGTTGATTCTTATATGTACTGACATCGCCTCCGGCTGTACCACCGGTAACCGTAAGCGCATAATGTACTTTTCCGCTTCCGCTCACAGATTCTGCAAGGGTACCACTGACATAAATGTTGCCGTCATTTGTGAGATTGGCTGTGCCTTGTAGTGAAGTGTTTTCTGGGATCAGAAGATTCCGGGTGGATTCAAGGGTAAATTCCTGTGATAATGTAGGAGTTCCGTATACGATTCCATCCGTTTCCGTATTTTCAAAGATCATACCACTCCAGGTATCCTTATTGTACTCATTGATTTTACCTCTGGTAATAACGACACTATCCTTAATACTAAGACTTCCACCGGATCCATTCATACCTGCTCCAATTGCAAAGTCTCCATTTGCAACCCAACCATCTCTTATGGAAGCATATATGTTGCCACCTTGAATCTTAATCGTCCCACCAGCACCTTGACGGCCACCACCGATTCCCGCTCCTCCATTTATACCTTTCGCTTTAATTTTTCCTCCTGTGATTGTAATCGTTCCACCGTTGCCATAACCTCCACCACCGATTCCTGCTCCTGCTTCTCCACCTTCTGCTTCAATTTCTCCTCCTTTGATCGTAATCATTCCACCGTTGCCATAAACTCCACCACCGATTCCTGCTCCCGCGGAGTATGCTGTAACAATAATATTACCACCGACTACAGTAATATTTCCGCCGGACTTCCCGTATCCGCCGCCAATTCCCGCACAATACGTTCCAACATCCTGAGCTTTTAATTCACCATTTCCTTTCTGCTGTCCCCATATCGTCAATGCATTTCCCTCATTAACCTCGATTCCGTCATTTACGGTAAAGGAACACCCATCTTTCAGGATCAGGTTTACAGTTCCTTCTACTTTGATTCGGGTATTTCCGGTCACAGTTCCTTCTACTGCATACCAGCCGGTTGTCAATGTTTCATAGCTTTCGATGTTTTCCTGCGTAATAACGTCATTGCACACTGCTGTCTGTTCTTTTCCATTTTCATCATAATAGGAAACCGAAGTTCCTGCCTGTACTGCAATTCCCGGAGATTTCAGCGTGGTCAGTGCGTAGTTTGCAGCCAACGCTGTTACACTTTTCTCCAGATTCAGACTTTCTTCTGTCGGAATGCTTTCCTGCTCCGTTTCAGCTGGGACTTCTTCGCTGTCCGATTCTGAATTTGCTTCCGGGGCTTCTGCCGGAGTTTCCGCTGGATTTTCCTCGGGCATCTCCGCCTCGTTTTCTTCCAGCGTTTCCTCAACAACAACTTCTTCTGTCTGCTCTTCCACCGGCACTTCTTCACTCACGCTCTCCACCTGCACCCCCTCTTCTTCCGTTTCTGTCCCTTCCGCCAGTGCCGTTGTCGGCAGTGTGGCCAGAACCAGCGCTCCACAAAGGAGCAATGATATCCATTTTCGTCTTTTCACCGCGTCTGCACCTCCTTTTTTATTGCACCATCAGCACGGTCTCTACGTTTGCGCCGTTCATGGCGCTGCCGTCTTCCAGAGAAGCGGTGGTGATGCGTAGGGTTGCGGGATATTCTCCGGCGGGCAGGCTTTTGGATAAGGTGATGTTGGATATTGCCTGCCCCGGGGCTACCAGTTTTGATGTGTACAGAGTTTCATCAGTATCTTTCAAAACCAGTTCGAAGGTAAAGTAACACGGATTGCCTTCCGGGTTCAGAAGGGATACTGCGACTTCCTGCTGGTCGGCCGGGATCGTGATGGACGGATAGCCCGGGATTTTGATGCCGACGGCTTCTTCTTCGCTCTTGTCCGGGATCTTCTCTCCCGTCCAGTTCTCTGCGTCCGGGTCGAGATCAGGCTGGAATGCTTCCTTTTGTTCTTCTGTCTTCGGTGTTTCTTCCCCAAACCAGTGATTCCAGTTGATTCCGACTGCGACGCCGCCTGCAATCAGAAGCAGAATGACTGCAATTGCAGCTATCAGCATCTTTCTGGAGAGCGTCACGCCCTGGCTGTTGTTTTTCTCTTTTCTGTCATTCATTCGTCTGGTCTCTCCTTCCTTTATCTTCCTTACAGACATAGTTCCATCTTTCCTTCACATTCTTATGACTTTTTCTATCTTATTTTACCAAATACAGAATATTCAGAACATGCCCGTTTAAAGCAAAAAAAGTGCCTGTTTTTTTACTGTAAAACAGACACTTTCCATCTTTTACTTCTTATTGGTTTACAAATTCTTTTATTTTTTCTCGCTTATCTATATTGAGCTTCTCGAGAATCCCCGACACATAGTGCTTCACCGTATTCACCGAAAGCCCCAGATACTCCCCGATCTCCTGGTTTGTCCAGTCGCGGCAGGCAAGCATGGCGATGGAAAATTCCATCGGGGTCAGGAGATCCGTCACGGCTTTCTGCATCTGCGGATTGTGGATTTTCATCCAGCCGCGGCTGAAAGCGATGACGCCGTCCACCAGCTTTTTGTAGATCTCCGGCTCCTGTTTGCGGATACACGATTCCAGTATGCCCTGCAGGAGTCCGTGGTATTCGATAAATGGTTCCAGAAACTTGTCTTTTCGCGCCATCTCCCAGGCATTTAACACCGACCGCGTAGCCCCCTCCTGATCCTTCTGGTTAATCTGGCACATCGCTGCAACGCAGTTCAGATAGATCATCGGAATCGGATACGTCTTTTCCGTCATTGCCATCGCCATCTGTACCATGCCCTGCGCTCTCGCATACTCGCCTTTCAGATAGGCCGCATGCCCCAGCGTACTCACGGCAAACAACCGCTGCCCGGTCGGAAGCTGGACGAGATACTGTTCCAGCGGCGGCAATCCGTCTTTTGGCGGAATGTGAATCAGCACGCTCGTCACATAGCACGCAAACAGACAGTATGCCGTCCACTCCTGCGATTTTTCTGTTTCCAGTTCTTTTTCCAGACACCGGTACACATCTTCCCTCGCCTTCTGTGCCTTTTTTGCATTTCCCAGCGTAAAATTTGCAAACGTATACAGCATGTCGGCAGACAACCGCAGCGCCAGATCCTCACTTGTCAGATATTTTTCTACGGTTTTTGCACAGTTTTCCGCCTGCGCCGAGAAAAAGTACAGCTCTCCGCGTGCAATTTCCCGAAGCCCCGGATCGCGGAAGCTCTCCACTCTTTCTTCTGCTTTTCCCGGAGTGAAAGCACTTCCCATCAACGGCAGCACGGTACGTTTCTCTTCCTGCTGCGTAAGTCCCATTCTGGTGCCGTCCGGCAGGACAAATGCCTGATCAAATGTTACGTCGAGAATCTGCGCCGCATGCTCCCATTCTTCCACGGTAAGGGTATCTCGCTGCAGCTTTTTGCTGAAATTCTGCCGCGACTGTCCCAGCTCCGCCGCCAGTTTTGCAACACTAATTCCCTTCTCTTTGCATACCTTTTTCACCAGTTCTTCTGTTGTCATCGAGACCCTTCCCCCTTTCTCTTCTGTCAATCATTTGGTTGCTTTTTTTCTTTTATTATAACAATTTCTTCGGCTTTGTACAGTTTTTATTTTTCTGTAATATTTTTTTGTCCCGAGACATAACAAAGAATGTTCCTTGCACATTCTTTGTTCTATCTTCTATTCTGTTTTCTTACTCTATCCCGAGTGCTTTTCCTACCATCTGGAATTCTCCTTCATAGATGCAGTTTGGCAGTGTTCCATCTACAATGCCTTTTCTGCACTTTTCAAAATCCATCCAGATCACTTCTTCTACTTCCGATTTCTGCAAATCTAATTCGTTAACATCCACCGGTTCTCTATAAAGATATACGGTACTACGTTCATTGTCACGGAATGGTTTTCCATGAAATTCAGCTTCAAACTGTCCTCTGTGTGTTCCGATAAACTGAAGCTGATCTTCTCTTGCATGAATTCCAAGTTCTTCTTCCATCTCACGCAATGCACTTTCCATCAGTTCATCCCCCGCACTGACATGCCCTGCAGAAGAAATGTCATACGCTCCCGGGTTCGAATCTTTACATTCACTTCGTTTCTGAAGGAGTACATCATAACCGCTCTCCTGATTCGGACGCACGATCCAGATATGTACTGTTGCATGCAATGTTCCATCTCTATGTGCAACACCGCGTTCTTTCACCTGACCGGTTTTATTTCCATCTTCATCAATTACATCAAACAGTTCCATCGGTTTTCCGTTGAGTGCCACATATTCCAGCACATCTGACTTATTGTACACAAGTTTTAAAGAGAAAAATTCCTCTTCTTCGTCCATCAGACGGAAGAAGATCTTATCCCCTTCCCATAGATTCAGATCCTTTATCTTTTCTTTCTCCACCCATTCAAGAATCCCCTCGTCGCATTCAATCGGCTCACCTGTAAATCCGTCCGCTGTATATAGCGACATATATTCCACCACATTTTCACCATATACAAATGTCACGATTCCTCTGTATTTCCAGGAAGTCAACGTATAACCAGTCTCCTCTTTCACTTCACGCAGAAGGCATTCCTCCGGACTCTCTGCATATTCAAAATGTCCTCCAACGCCAATCCATTTATCTTTATTCACATCATTTTTCTTCACTACTCTGTGAAGCATCAGATATTTTCCGTCTTTTTCAATATAACATAATGTGCTTTGTCTGTTCATCGTACCCCTCTTTTCTTTTCATTATCTCTATGTCTGATGCAGGTACACAATTGCTTAACCTGCCACCTTCATCTGTTCAAAACCAACATTTATAGTATAACATATTTCTTTATGAGCTGAACCTTAACTTGTAAACTGTACGCAACTAAATTATAATGATATTTGGGATAAAAGTCCCAACTATGTTATCTATGGGAACGATACGTTGCTGATTCACGCATGTGAACCGCAGCAACGATTCAATGGGGGATATTATTTATGTGGTCAAGAAAAGAGCTCAAGAAAAAGGCGCGTATTTTAATAAAATCAAACTATTGGCGAAGTGTATCTGTCTGCTTTCTGATTGCAATGCTCACAGCTTCGTATCCGATTTCCCGCTCTTTATTTTTGAACTATTTTCCTGATAAGCTTCAGACGAAAGCAGAGCTTATTTTACCTGTTTTTATTTCTGCCGAAAGCCTCAGCAGTGCATTTCTGGATTTTATTCCTGACAATTTTGTAGTTGCATCCTTCTTACATACGATTCAGAATTCCCTGAAACGTCCTGACTTAATTGTCACTTCGTTTCTCACACTTGGAGTCATTTTTTCACTTTTATATAAGTTTTTTATCAGCAATCTTTTGATTGTCGGTGAGAAACGTTTTTTCGTTGAATCTTATAACTATGAAGATACGAATATTTCTAAAATATTCTTTTTATATAAGTTGCGTTACCTGGCAAATCCTTCCTGGGTGATGTTCTGCTACACGCTTTTCCAAAAACTTTGGGATCTGACGATCATTGGTGGAATTATTAAACACTATGAATACAGTATGATTCCGTATATTCTCGCAGAGAATCCGAAGATCAGCCAGAAGAATGCATTCTTCCTCTCAAAGCAGCTTACAAAGGGAAATAAATGGAAGCTTTTTTTGTTAGACCTTTCTTTCCTCGGCTGGGAACTCTTATCTCTCTGTACACTTGGTCTTCTGGACATTCTTTATGTCCGCCCGTATAAAATGAACTGTAAAGCATCCTTATATCTGTTTTTACGAAGAAACTATGTGCTTTCAAGAGCTCCTAAATACGAGCAGCTCAATGATTCTTATCTTGAGCATGTTCCTTCTGAAGATGAACTTTTGATCAGTAAAGCTCTTTATGACGATTCTGAAGGACCTTACACAAAGATTTCTTATTTTGCGCCTCGTCAATATCCGGTATTCCTTTTTTCTGTCCAGCCTCCTATCGCTGCAGTAAAATCACCGGTCAATCCGGCGCAGAATTATGATTTTCTGTCCTGTGTATTTTTATTCCATGCCTTTTCTATTTTTGGATGGCTTCTGGAAATCATTTCCGAACTGCTCAGTTGCGGCACACTGGAAAATGTAACCCTCCGTACGCTTCCATGGCTCCCGTTGTACGGAATCTGTGGTCTGCTCATACTATTGCTGTTAAAGAAATATATCAAAAAGCCGGCAACTATGTTTATCATCAACTTTGTTGTATACACGGCTCTTGACTATCTCGTTCAGTTGCTTCTTGATCTTGGTTTTGGAATTGAACTTCCGGAATATCATTCTTACCTTACTTTCATGAATGGAGAAGCATACTTAGGTGACGGGGCAGTATTTGCACTTCTTGGCTGTGCATTTTTCTATTACTTTGCTCCGCGCTGGAACAGTCTTTTCATGAAATTAAAGAAATGGATGAGAATTTTGATCTGTATCCTTCTGACTACAGTTTTTGTATTGGATCTGCTGTCCGGCATAATCCAATATTGATTTTACTGATGAAAAATAGTAAAATCTTAATTATCAGTAAGGTTGGTTTTACTGTTTCGATTTTTTCTAATACAGTATGAACCTGTTCCCCCTGACAAACTATTACAGCTTAGAAGAAAGGGAAATATTATGAAAAAAAGAGTCGTTGTTGCACTGGGACACCGTGCACTTGGAACTACACTTCCAGAACAGAAAGTAGCCGTTAAAAGCACTGCCAAATGTATCGCTGATCTGATCGAAGCCGGATATCAGGTTGCTATCACACACAGTAATGCTCCGCAGGTTGGTATGATCCACACTGCAATGAATGAATTTGCAAAGAACCATCCGGACTATACAACATCCCCAATGTCTGTATGTACTGCCATGAGCCAGGGATACATCGGATATGACCTTCAGAACGGAATCCGTGAAGAACTTCTCAACCGCGGTATCTACCGTACAGTCAGCACAGTCCTCACTCAGGTGATCGTAGATCCTTATGATGATGCTTTCTATACACCAACAAAAGTTCTTGGCCGTTACATGAACGCCGAGGAAGCGAATGAGGAACGTAAGAAAGGAAACTTCGTAGTAGAAGAACCTGGTAAAGGTTTCCGCCGTGCTGTTTCCGCTCCGAATCCGGTCAAGATTGTCGAACTCGACGCAGTGAAAGCTCTTCTTGATGCGGATCAGGTTGTTATCGCTGCCGGTGGCGGTGGTATTCCGGTGCTTGAGCAGGATAATCATTTACGTGGCGCAAGTGCTGTTATTGAGAAAGACCTTGCAGCCGGAAAGCTTGCAGAAGGTATCAATGCTGATCTTCTCATCATTCTTACTAATGTTGAAAAAGTATGCATCAACCTTGGCAAACCGAATGAAGAACCTCTGGATACAATTACTGTTGATCAGGCAAAAACTTACATGGAAGAGGGACATTTTGGAATTTACAACATGCTTCCAAAATTCCGTGCAGCAGTTGAGTTCGTAGAAGGACACGAAGGCCGCAAAGCTTACATCACTTCCTTTGATAAAGTTGCTGATGCCCTGAATGGTAAGACTGGAACAGTAATCGAATAGATTGATAGATTGAACTTATCAGAAACATAACCTGGAACAGGCCGTGATTTCACATTTTAATTTTGCGAAATCACGGCCTGTTTTTTACTTTGCCTGTAACTATAAACATTTTATACCTGTTTTGGAAATTTTGCTTGGCTCTGAACAGTTACAAATACTTTTAATTTCAAAATATCTCTTGATTTTTTGCAAATATGTGCTATAGTATATACATATTCGAGATGTAGTATTGAAAACCACTTGTTATCATATAGATGAATTGGGGGGGGTAGCTATTATGGAAAAAAGACTTCATATCAAGGAACCAGGAAGTGCGATCACACATTTTATTGGAATGCTTATGGCAATTTTTGCCGCAATACCACTTTTGTACAGAGCAGCCCGTGAGCCGAGCAAACTTTATATTGTATCGCTTACGATTTATGCAGCCAGCCTTATCTTGCTTTATGCGGCAAGTACCACTTATCATACCTTTGATATTTCCGAGAAAGTGAATACGGTTTTAAAGAAGATCGATCACATGATGATCTCCGTTCTGATTGCCGGAAGCTACACTCCTGTTTGCCTGCTGGTGATCGGTGGACGCAAAGGTATCACACTGTTATGCATTGTATGGGCTTTCGCCATTGTTGGTATTCT
>ERZ869983.214-NODE-214-length-19805-cov-7.359337_pt1 | contig 19805 bp, 10 predicted proteins | sample MGYA00521106_ERZ869983 | MGnify/ENA primary metagenome ERZ869983 (study PRJEB32232, sample SAMN07284972) | human gut metagenome | biome: human-associated habitat; material: feces | host: Homo sapiens | place: Tanzania | collected 2014-04-05 ...
AAGTTTTCATTCCATTCATAACATTTCTAACTATTTTCAATTTTACTAACTATTTTTTTAACTTTGTTAAATAATCTTCTATATACAACCTCTCATCTGTTGTCAACGTTTCATCTAACAATAATCGTTTGCCGATTTCTCCCATTACTGGATAATAAAATTCCATCATATCCTCATCTTCTTTTGATTCATAATAATTCAAAATCTTACATCCCAACGAAAACATAATATCAATAAATTGTGACCCTATTTTTATATCCGGCCAAACATATTTATAAAGAAATTTATAGATACAATTTGTAATAGAAAATATACTCTCTATTTCTTGTGTATTATTTTTTATAGCTAATGATATTGCTGCCAACATCTCAATTACAAAATTTCCCTGGTTATGCTGAATAAAATCATTTTCCGTTTCCTCTAATACCTTTATACATTTTCCAAAATACTGCATTGCTGTTGCTATTCCTGAAATTTTCTTTTTTGCATCTAGTAGCACATAAAGTTGACCGATTTCACTATATCCCCATGCAAGTTTCATCACATAACGTTCACGATTAAGCTCAATAAGTTCTTCCAACAATGATATTCCTTTTTCACAATAAAAAATTGCTTTTTTGCTGTTGCCCAGAGAATCATATGCATTACCCATCTGTATATAACTTTCTGCAAGACCAAGACCACCTCGAACAGGATTCTTCTTATATAAATATAAATATATCTTTTGGCTTTCTTTAAAAGTTTGAATTGCTTGATAATAATTATTTTTATAGTGCAAAAATACGGCTTTATTATGATAATAATCTCCTAATGCCTCAGCATATTTATCTGGTAATGTTGAATATCCTTTCTTTGCTATTCCTATGGCTAAATCATAATAATATCCCACAATAGATCCTGATAAAAACTCGGTATCATTTTCTTTTATTAACTCAGCAAGATTATTATATACATCTGCAAGAAGCAAATCAGACAAATCATATCTTTCCAATATTTCTTTTGCACAAATATATGATTCTTTTTGTAAATCATAATCATGATAATACATACCTCTGTTATAATAATATCTTGCTAATTCCAACTGATAGTCTACTAATTTAGGATTTTCTTTACATACTTTCTTTAATACAGATAATCCTTTTTCCATATATACTGATTTTTCTAACTTAACACCTACTCGACAATATTTCCGACAAGCTTCTGCATATTTAATAGCATATAAAAAATCATTAGAATAATATAACTTTTTCATTATATCAAGATATATCTTTAAATATTTTTCAGCCATATAGGGATCGTACTGTTTTAAATAATACGCTCCAACTAAATCATATAACCTTGCTTTTGTTTTAATATCTACACTTCGTTCAGGATTATTAATCATATATTCTGCTTTTTTTAAAATTTCTTCTACATCTTTTTTCCCCAGTCCATCCAAATATTCCGCATAATCTAAAACAATATCAATATCTACATTTTTTAAAAATTCCAAATATTTCATAATTTCTTCATAACAAGAAATTATCTTGCTAATAGTTTCCTCTGTTTCTTCCAACATTTTTTGAATATGAATACTATGCTTATACATCTGAATAGCATCTAATATTTCTTGTTGCAAACCTACAATCTGCGAATCCAGACATTTTCCATATATCGCATCTACAACTTCTTTGTTTAAAATTTTTGATGCTTCTTTAATTTTTCCTGCTTCTAAATAATGATATGCCTTTTTTACAAGCTGTTTTGTTTCACCTTTTACAATGCTTCTATGCATCTCTATCAGCATCATCAATGTTGCATTTTCCTCTTTATGAATCTTTTTAGTTAATTCACTGATTGCATCATCAAGTTCTGATAATTTTACAATTAAATCACGTCTTCTATAATCATTCGCAAATTCAGTTGCGACTATTTCATACTGTTGTGTTAAATTTTCTAACTTTCCTTTTAATCCCACTAATATATCATTTTCAGAAAACACGCTCAAACCCCTAATATTTAGCAACTCCTGCTGCCGAATTTCATCATTGATATATCCATTATCCACAGAAATCTTAAATCCTGAAATCTGTTTATCTGCTATTTGAATAAGAATACTTAGTTTAATACTATCCACGTTAGAAAATTCACTATAATAATGTTTCATATTACAATCAATATATTTTTTTAATTCTTGTATTTCTTTACTATCTACTGATATCCTATTAAAAAAATAAGTAAATATTTTAGGATATGATTTTTCCCGAAACTTATCTATCGCATACTGAAAATCCATTTTAAGTAATTTATCTATTTTTGAAAAAAACAGAAAAAATGCCGATTCTGATTTATCAAGTAATAATCTATGTTTTTCCGAAAGTACTGCCTGATTTGAAGCATCCGTAACAGCATTCGGTTCGGCCTGAATATAAATTCCCTTTTCTAGCATCTTCTCATTTAATCCCAAAACAAATCTGAGTATTTCATTTCGTTCATCTTCATATTGAATATCAGCTGTTCCGAAAAAAAATGTTATTTTTTTCAGGCTAATATCCATTTCATCACACACACTATATTCATCAATAAAACAATCAATATATGATTGAAGATATCCTTCGACCTGTTCTTTATAATTTGAATAGCGAAAAAATATACCTCTATCTTTCATTATACTTTTTACTTGATTGACATTATTAGAAAGTGATACTTCTGATTTCCTGCAAAAGACAAGAATTTTCGGATATTTTTTACTATTGCATGCTACCTGAAATTCTTCCATTGTATAATTTCCACAATCGGAATCTATCAACATAATAAATAAATCGCTATTTTCAATATATGAATTATATTCATCCTGTTTCCTTTTTTCTGTAAAAGCATTATCAAGTTCTTCACAAAATTTCACATCCAGAAAAACAGATTTATCAATTAATCTGTTATTCCATTCACAGAAAAATGCACCCATACGCTTTCTTTCACTACTAAAGGAAATTATTGATGACGCAACAAATATCTTTATTTTTTTCATCTTCTTTACCCCCCCTAGATAACTATATATCCTATCGAGTTTTTCTTTTAATTATTTTATCATCTACCCAATTTCTTCCCAACTTCTCTCAAAGCCTTCTTCATCTCTTTTTGATTCCAAAGCGTCTCTACTCCCCAAACAGGAATCCCCATTTCTTCTGCTCGTTTTTTAAATGGACTCTGCTTCTTATCACTATAATTTGATGAAATTGCCATAACTCCATATGATTGAAATTTATCTGAAATTGATTGAATCTCATAAAGCCACTGCATTGTATTATTTATAGAGGTTTTGCAAGAAACCATTATGCTGGACATCCCTTTAGTACCTATTACATCAATTTCATTCATAACCCCATTATTTTGTCTTTTATAGTTTCCAAGCAGTTCCATACGCTTTTTTCTATATGCCTTGTAGCCATTCAGATTATGATCTTTCAGCTCTCTCAATAATATTTCTTCTGGCTGTTCCTGCTCCGCATTCCATGAAATTTTAACTCCTGTTTCGCAATCGTTAAACACTCCTGACTCTCTCATAAAATGATATATGATCAATTCAAGTGCCAGTCCTTGGGTTTTTAACAGATGCATTGTTTCTTCATCTCTGAATATAAAAGACATATATCCATCCTCTTCTATATCAAGTTTTTCAATATATCCATATCGTTCAAGATCCTGCATAAAAGATATTTTCTTGTGAATTACTCGTTGATGCTCATCTGAATTATATAATTCTGCATGACTTACTCGTCGATTTGCAACTTTCAATCCACCATTCCATGGTATAAATTTTAATGTTTTGTATTTATCATTTTTGTCGATGTTTGGTTTTTCAAAATTTTGCAATAATGTTATTAATTCTGGATCATTACAATCAAATTGAATTTCAACTAACCTGTCCTGGTACTTTTCAACATAGTTCCAAATAATTCTATATTCTTCTAAACGCTTTAATGTTTTTCCTATTTGACAATGCAAAAATATGTCCTTGGAAAATTGAGCATAATACATTGTTTCTACTCGTTCTGAATCTAACAAATTATGATCTTCCAATACATAATCTTTCGCAATTTCTGAAAACAATCTTGTCATTTGACCCCATGGATTAAATATTTTTGTTTTATCTCCATCGTTAAATGTAATGGAATCACAGTAATTCTGAAAGAATTTTACTAACATATCATACCTTGAAGTGTCATATAATGGGGAATATTCATTTACCACACTTCCACCCATAAGTTGAATGAATTCTGAAACCGAATAACTTTTATTATTCATTCCAACGCCTATATTCTTATCCTTTGAATAAGAAACGATCCCTTTATTGTGCAGATATTGAACCACATTGATTTCATCTGAATATTTTCCCATAAGTTTTCCGATCGCTAAGGCTGCATCATAACTACGGTTTGGTACACAATTAATTACGACATTTTGTGCTCCAAATATCCCAATTTGCTGTTCAATGCATTCATATAAAGTATCTATATCCATGTCTGAAGTTGAAATAAAACTAGGTTTTGTATTTTGACCTCGACTTATAAAATATGATTCTATTACTTTCTTATATCTGCCGCTTCCCACATTTTTCCCAATGTAGACTGCATTTTCGACACAAAATAAAGTTGGAATAATCACATCACTAGTCGCTGTCGTGCTGCCATCCGTTACTGTAATAATCGTCTTGTATTTTACCCCAAACCAAAGTGCAAATGGTAACATCTCTATAAATTGTCGATCCAGTGAGAAAAAATCTGTGCGTGCATTATACACTTTCATCGGAATTAATTGCTTGTCCACCATATCAAGGATATGTTCTTCTTGTTCTGATACAGTTTTTGCATACATCTTCGCTTCGTCAAACGTTCTTTGATATAATACTAGCGAATGATCTTCATCGTTTGCAAGCTTTATAATCGAATTACGCAAATTACTATATTCTGCACAATCTCCTTTAATTTCAGCAACTACCTTCTCAATATCTATTTTTCTAGATAATTCTCCTGTAAGTTGATGAACTCTTAAGCTTGCTCTGTCCAATTCTGATGGAAAATCTTTTGGATATTTTTTCTTTCTCCATTCTTGATATACCTTATCAAATTCATTTTCCAAGACTGATTTTTCAGATGCATCACAAATACAGATATGCAACCGTCTGGTTTTATCCTGATGCTTATTTTCTTCGTGATAAAGAAGTTCTGTTTCTTCTTTTATTGTTGGAGCTCTGAAACCTCGTGTAATCATATATGCATTCCAACGTCGATGTTCTAAGACTGCCAATTTTTGATAAAGATGATTCTTCTTATAGATTGCTTCTTTTAAAGTGTCTAATGGTTCTCTATCTGGGAAAAATTCCTTACACATTCTAAGTTTCATTGGAATATGTACTGCTGCCGCAAAAGATGAATCAGCTGTATAATCGGCTCCAATAAAATTTGAGATAACTCTCAAATCTCCTATTTCATAATCCATAGGAGACTTAAGGAATTCATTTTTCAGGCTCTCATCAAATTCAGCATCTACTTTCTTTTTATTGCTTCTCTGATCGTATTTCATAGCATAGGCAAAGTTAATATTTCTTGCTATCCTATCCAATTCTTTTGATATTTCGACCTTGTTGTCTCCAAAAAATTGAACCTGAATCCCAACATTATTTCCGTCACGAACAAGTGATTCCTGATCATCCTTATCCATATCATAAGAAAACTCATTAAACACATTAATGATTATTTTACCGCTATACTCTTTACCATTTTGCTTTGATTTACCAATTTGTGCAATAAGTTCAGAGGCAGCAATCCAATTATTTTCTGCATCCCCAAGTGCAACAACTATGTAATTATATTTATAATTGTTAAACTCTAATGCCGAAATTCCTTCTTCATCTAAGCCACCTTCAACATTTATATTCACAAATCGAAAATTCGCATAGTTTTTGTCTTGAGCATACATTTTAAATGCTGGCATGCAAGCTCCGTCTTTTGTTGACATCGCTTGTCTTCCATATTCTTTTGCATTCTGAGATGCGACTGTAATATTTAGATTACCATCAACCGATTGCCCATCCCAAAAAACAGCTTTAAATATTTCATTCCCCATCCATCCATTTCCAACTATAAGTACATTGTATGACTTATTTTTAGATGTTTGTTCTACGTAATCACTCAATGGTGTAGAATATAATAATTCATATGCTTTTAATCTGTATTTACCTATTTTAACCATAATGATTTCCCCTCCCATTCTTCTCTTTATACCATAAATCTATTGTATAGATAACTGTTCCACCATAGACTTATTAGAACATACAATATTATAATTTTCTTTATCCTCTTCTTTCCACATATCTCTAATACTTTCCATACATTTTATAGATTCACCAAACATTTCTATTGCCTTCTCATATTCTTTTAGCGTCATATAAATTCTTCCAATATTATTTAAGCTAAAATATAATCTTCTTGTAGAATATAAATCTTTTATGCTTTGTGCTTCTAACATATCAATAACCTTTTTATAACAATCATAAGCCTGCATTACTTTACCAATTTGTTCATTACACAACCCATAACAATAATATATATATGAAACATTATCTATATACTGTTTCTCTTGCTTATCCAATACTGTTTCTTGATTCACAATTGAATATGCTTGTTTACATAACTCTATTGCACGAAGATATTGTTCATTATGATAATAAAATTCTATTACTGTTATATACACTTCCATTATCTCCCATAAATAATTAAAATCTTTTTCATTTACTTGGTAAAATCCCCTATTTTTATTCTTAACTATAAGCCATTTTTCCATTATTTCAGAAATATCTTCAAAACTTCCATTATTTTCTTTCAAATATGCCACCATATCAAAATAAAAACAATCTAAAAATTTATATACAACGCTTCCCATTCCTGATTTCGCTACTCTTTCTGAAAGTTCAATTGCTTGTTCTAAAATAATTTTTTGATTTTCTTTTCCCTTTAAATAATCAATTTTTTGAATATATAGCCTTAATAGAATCTCAATACTTTTTGCTGTGAAATAAGTTTTGCACAATTGATTTCCTATCACAATTGCTTGATCAATTTCTTCTATTTTTTTATATTTTCTATATTCTAACAGTGTTTTACTCGCGTAACACCAAAAAACTTCATATTCATCCGATAATAAATTTTCTTGTCCTTCTACATAAAATTTTTTTCGCATATGCAATGATTTTTCAAACATTTTATTTGCTTCTTCGTATTTATCTTCTAAAATATAACTATTTCCAATCAATTCATACGCATGCGCTACTTCTCTTTTATTACCTATCCTTTTTTCATACTGTAAATATTGATTATATGTATCCATAGATGTTTCTTGTTCTCCTAAATCTTGCATAATAATAGCTATATTTACATTTCTAATCATAATTGCATTTTGATCATATTCTTCTAATACTTTAATATCTTCTAAAAGTTCCTTAGATTTTTCAAAATATTTTAAAGCATTTTGATATTCTCCCATATCTCTTAAATTAATAGCAGCACTATTATAAATATCAGAATATTTCCTTTTCTGATCCACACCCACCTTTTTTAACAACTCATTTTTGATAAAATCTACTGCGTGCAAAAATTTTTCTTTTGCTTCTATATAACGACCTGTTAAATTTAAAAATTCTCCATAACTAGCATAACAGATTGCCAATATATAGACTTCTTGACTATCTAATCTTTTACAAATACCAATTGCCTCTTTCCAATATTTTTCTGCTAGTTTAAAGTCCCCCAAGCTTTGAAGCGATTTTCCTATATTAATATATGCTTCTACCTTATTACGCACACTTTCCACGGTGTTATTTTCCTGAACTAATCTCAATGCCTTCTCATAACAATATAAACCATCTTGAATTTTTAACATATTATCACAATAAAATCCTAACCGCATTATTTGCCAAAATAAATCTGTATCATTTACAATCGTTTTTACGTCTTCTTCTGTATTAATCAATATCTCTTGGATATGTAAAATCTCATATTCTGTTAATGCCTTGCATCCCTTTCTGAAATATAAATCTAAATAAGCTGTTTTCATACTTTGTAAACCATCTTCAGCAAAACATTGGAATCTTCCCGCATATTTTGTCATTAGCCATTCTCTTATATACATATGAGAAAATTTTATTGTTTCTTTTCCAAAAACATCTGTTTCCTCTTGTAAAAACACTTCCATTCTTTGAATAAAATTATTCAATTTTCTATTATTCCACCCTAATACTATCTTTATTTCATCTTTCGGAAGAGCTGTCTTCTCCCACAACATAATACTAATAGCATCTACAAAATACTTTTCATATTCATTATTGCTTTGAAACATCCTACTAAACCATTGAAAAAAAATAGAATTTAATCCTTCTTGTAATCCATCTAGTTCCTTCAATGTTATTTTATTTTTTATAAGCTCGTCTAACACAACTTTTGCATATAAGAATATACCTTCACTTTTCTTTACTATTTTCTGAATAATACTTTCTATTTTATTTAATTTAATTCCATTATTATTTAATATATTTTTAACATACTTTTCTATATCACACTCATTTTCTTTTTTATATTTATTTATATCTATAAAAAATGATTTTCCTAACGCCCCTATGATTTCTGACTCCGGTCGTGACAAAATCAAGATTTTTATCCAATTAGGTAATCTATTAGCATATATTTGTAAAACTTCTGACAATATATTTCTATCTCCATTTCTACATTCATCCAGTCCATCTATTAAAATGCACATTGGATCATGATTACCATCTATATTATCGCATAATGGTTGTGCAATAAGCACATCAAATAGTTCCTGTTCATTTAGAAAATTTATTTTTATATCTTTTATTATGTACTTTAACATTTCTCTATATTCAGGTAATCTGCACGCTAATTGATATGACAATACTCTTATTATGTTATTTACACTATTAAATTGTGGTTTATCTGCTTCACAAAAAATTGTAGCTGCCACCCTTGAATTATAATGCATATAATTTGCAGCAAAAATACTTTTTCCACTGCCTGGTAGTCCGTAAACTATACACATTTTTTCAGATTCAAAATCTTTTAGCCATGATTCTATAATCTTATTTAACCATACTCTTTCAACGTATGATTGTTTTAACAAATATGATTGTTTGGTTGTAGTATAAACGGGGCATAATTTTTTTCTTATTTGTTCAATATCTCCAGCAAAATTTCTATCTGGCACAGCCTCTATTGTTTCTATCAGTTGTTTTAACTTTTTTTGTAACCAATCAATAAATTGTTTTTTATTTTCTTTTTGTTCCATCCAATTGTGCATATCCAACCATTGAACACAACTCACAGATGATGGTGGATCAACATCTTTTTCAGAATCCAACAATATTGTTTTGATATTTCCTTTTTTTACTCCAATAGCTACAGATAGTTCATCTAAACATACACTATTTTCTTTCACATAATGCTTAGATAATCCTGCAATAAAACTATCACAATCTGTAATACCTTCTACTATACTCGCTCTCCAATTATTTCCTGGTAAAATATTATTTTCATCAAACCATACCTTATGACCTCTTCTAACAAGACACTCACATATTATTCTGCATATTTCTCTTTCTGGATGTCCATAACTAATAAATATTTTTAACGGTTTAAAGTCATTATTTTTTTTAATAACTGGAAATATATCTACATCATCAAATATATTTGTGGTCTCATATTTTTTAATATAACTATTCTTCATATTTATCCTCCAGTTTTATGCAAAAACAATAAAATCAAAAGAGGAACTTTTTTCTAGCTCCCCTTTATTTTTTAATAATTTACAGCAATTAATCTAGGCTCAAAAACTTTCTCCAATCAATTCTTCCGGTAAAATCGTATCATTTTCCAGACCCTTAAAAATCATATCCCATATTAACCAAAAGAACGCATTATCAAATGTTTCAAACGTTTTGTTTTTTACCTTCTCAGGTAAAATCATATCCATATCTAACCATCCGATCATTGAATTACATAATTCGGGAAATAATCTTCCGATCATATAATCTTCAAGCTTAATTTTGTCAGCTCTTCCTTCTTCAATCTCTTTGATCATGTCAGAAAGTGAAATAAATAAGTTAGCACATACATTTTCATCTTGGCATGAATCGATTAAATGTGGAAAAACAGAATCAAAAGTCACATACATTGCCTCTTGTACATTCTCATCTTGGATTTCTTTTATCATATTTTTTATTTTTTTCATTGAAAATTTTTCTAAATTATCGTTTTGATAATCTTGCAGAAAATCATCCATATTTGCCTGTGTATTCATCTTATTATCCTCCTGTTATATGCGTATCTCTGTGCTTCTTATAAATAGATTATCTCATACTATTTTTCTCAAATAATCAGGGGGAAATTTTAAACCAACAGGTTATTTATACTTCCTTATTTTTTTCAATTGAATAGCCTAATTTGACAATTAGTTTTAATGTTTCTAACGCAGTATTCCTGTCATAATCTTTTTCACTTTCTGGTAATTCGTTATATGGAACCAATAATGGAGTGGTCTTTGTTTCAGGATTTTTTTCATTTCCGTATGTCCACCCTTCTGAAATCCTTCCTTCAGCCCATACATCATGCACATTATCGGCAATTTTTTCTATAAGCTCCATTAATTCTTCTGGTAATAAAACCTCAGATGTATCGATTGGATTCGGTGTATATGCTTTTTTCATGATCAATCTCCTTTTCATAAAAATTTTTAATTTCTGTTTTCTATTACTTTTTTAAGTGTTTGTCCTATATTCATGATATCCTCTACTAAGAAATTATATTTGTTACATTCCGTACACATATCTGTCAGCAATACTTTTTGTATTTCATCTCCAAACTGATCCATAGCGTTTTGAATTTGATCCCCATTTGTTTTTATTTCAAAGATTGATCTGCATTCAATGATCATACTCTTAAATTCTTTTGTTACTACAAGATCAATTTCTATTGTTGTTGTATTTCCCTCTTCTCTATACGTATATCCACTAACAACATCGTCAAAATATCCTGTCTTTAAGATATCATAGTAAGCATATATCTTTAAGATTTCTGCTGGTCTTGTTAATACCTTCTTGATACGTGGAGATGAATAACGGAAACTTACATGATCAGAATCTATTTTTATTAAATTTGTAATAAAATTAGCGGCTTCCAGTTGTTGTAAAATGCTAAATATACTTTCATCTTGTTTTAACCCTACTTTCTCTACTTCAAGATTATTATATTTAATTTCCACATATTCAACATCCTCTTGCGTATATTTACAAATCTCTAGTTGATAATATTCTAATAGCATTTGTGGATTCGCAAATATTATACTTAGTTGTTCCACATACTCTTCTTCTGCTTCCAGCTCTAGTTTACAAGTATCACTTGTATAATTCATAATATTGGATTGTTCCGTTACTATGCCATATTGGATTAATTTTCTTAGTATCTTTTTAGTTCCCATAAATACATACTCTGGAAGAAAATATACAAGCTTTTTATATACTGGATCTTCATTGGCATGAATCTTTATCTTCGCTAATGGTTTTTTCGCTTTATCATATTGCTGCAAAATCATGCATAAGTTATACCAATTTTGAACTGCTGCTTCTCTTTTTTTATTGTTTCCAATATAGATATCCCACAAACTTTTATAATCATCTATATATTCTGGCAAGCTAAATTGATCATCTACCGTATTCATTAACGCAAACATATCTTGTATTCGGAGAAATGATCCATCTTGGACAAATTCAAGGTATTTACAATCGACACAATTTACAAATTTCTTATTGATCCAATCAAATTCAAAATATGGAATTGATAAATATTTAATACTTTCTAACCATTTACGATTTTCTTTCTCTTGTGAAAACAGCTGATTTCCAATGTCAAATAGATCTACAGGATACTTTTTCAAATGCTGCATAAATTGATCAATCGCCTCTTGCTTGTCTTCTACACGGTAAATCTTTACATTCTCTAGCCATGTCTTTTGTTTTAACAGCTTATACTCATTTTTTAATATAATTAGCTGTGTTTGAAGCTCATCATATACAATGTCAGCTGTCTCTTTTGAAATACAAACAGCTAAATCTATTTCACAATGCAGATTTCTTCCATTAAAATAATTTAATACAGACTTAAACTTCTTTATGAAAAAATTAACACTAGATTTTTTATCAACATAATATAAAAATTGTAATCTTTCAGGATTTAATACCGTTGCTGAAGCAACATTGGTAAAGTTTAATTTGTTTTGGCCGATTCCATCTTCAAAGATTACTGCCATTGCTGGCATATATTGATATGAAAGAATAAATGGTATATTATTGACCAATACTTCATCATACGCTTTATAATTTCGATATAAATTACTTTCAACCATAGGGAAAAAGTTATGTTTTAGTACTTTCAATCGATTTTCTATCTTTATCCTTGTTTCATCTGGCAATTCATTCAATGTCTTTTCAAAGCGATTTAAATAATTTTTGTATTCTTTACTGTATTTTTCAACACCATTCATTATATTTTCTAAGGCAAATTTAAATTGCTTAAATGCTTTTTGGACATCGCCGCAGTCATTTGGTATATTATTTTGAATATACAATACATCTTTATTTTGGAAAAAATCTTCTTTTCTTATTTCTTCAACATGATTTTTAAAACATCGATGTAATTCTATAGACATTCTATCCAGTTCATCTAAATTTGAATCTATTTTCCCCTTGTCCCATTTTGCATGATTATTTTCCAAATAGTCGATACCATTTAATGGTGCTGTCTCTGATCCTTTAACCATGCATGGATGAGTTTTATTTACAGTATCTTTTACACTTTCACGTGCAATACATTCTTCCAATTTTAGATTCCCGTTTACATCTCTCGGTGCTGTCCATCCATCTGTTGCCTTTTCAATCAACCATCGTCTATGTTCCAGATCTACCAGGCAATTATATTTTCTTTTCGCTTCTTCATCCGTAAAACGTGCTTCTAAGATTTTTTTGGAAAACTGTAATGCTCCATCTGTAAGATTCTCGTATTCAATGCCAATACTATGTAATTTATACTTGATAGAAAGTGCAAATGCAATGGACGAATTTCTATTATATTTTTCTTCATACGATCTTCCTTCAAAAAACTTTCTTCGTTCATACTCCATATCAATATTCATTGTATCATTCCATGAAATATGAGTATTAAACGCCATTTCTCCAAGTTTCTGATCAATTGCTGCTACATCTACAGGTTCATTAATGCATACAGAATATATTTTATTTAATGTATCTACTCTATTCTCTCTTACAATTTTCTGGCTTACATAACATACAGGACATCTGTATCCCCATTGATCATATATATCTTTTGAACATTTCTGAGCAACAGATTTGCTGTCCGTATCTTCTTCTAGTGTTACAAAAACATAGTTGTATTCTTTTTCTTTAATTTCTTTTGAAATACCAATGTTCTCTTTAAACTCTATTGTTGCATATGCTAAACTCTCTTTTAGTGATCCATTTATATTAATAAATTCACTAATTGCAGGTCTAAAGTACAAATATGATTCTTTATCTTTTTCAGGACATTCTGATATTGCTGTAATTTTTAGACCAATATCTGACATTTGCCCTGCCTGCAAACACAGGTCAATAAATTTCTGTGCATATGTTCCGGAACCAATAACAAGTACATTAATATCTTTTGTATCCTTTGCTACAACTTCATACAATGGATGTTCATATAACACTTTTTGTATATTCACTATCGATTCTGCCAGCTCACTTTTATTTTGCTTAGAAACAGACCATAATTGCTCATCCAAATAGTTTCTCATTTTTTCAAGATCTTGTTTTAATTCTGAACAACTTTGATATCGTCTTTTAGGATTCATATTCAGGCATTTCTCTAAAATTTTACAAATACCTGACATTAATACAACATCTGAGTTTACCTCTGATGATCGAAATAATTCTGAATCCTTGACTAATTGAGGGATTTTTGTATAATATGAATTCTTATATAAACCATCAGGAACATCTTTTGTAATAACTAACGCGTTAAATAACATTGCTCCAAGAGAATATATATCTGAGCGGTTATCTGGTCTTTTCTTCTTTTCAACTTCTGGTGACCAAAATCCTTTTGTCCCTGCGACTCTAAGAAATTTACTATTAACGGAACATAATGTATCTACATCAAATAGTGAAATATTACCTGATTTAATTTTATAGTCACTATCATATTGTACTAAAAAATTAGATGGTTTAATGTCCAAATGCATAAGTCCTGCTGTGTGCAATGCTTTGATACAATCCGTCAATACATCTACTACACTTAAAATATTTTTTAACTTTTCTTCTGGTTGCTCATCTGGTTTTTTTCTCACTTCTAATAAATATTCATCAAATCCCTGCCCTGAAATTCCTGGAGACCATATATAAACTGATGGCTGTTCTTTATTATCTTCCTTGCATCCGTAGAGTATCTCTCCATATTGAATATAACTTTTCAAAATCTCATTTTGAGAATTCTCTACGACTACATCTCTTAATATTTTGTATGCTTCCAGATAATCATCACACATTCCGGCAAATATTTCCTCTATTTCTTTTTTAGGAACCAACTGACCATTTGGAAGACGTTCGAGTGAATTACAGTTATAACCTCCTACACCTAAATCAAAGGGATAATATTCTTTTAATTTTCCTGTCTCTCTAATTCCATCTTTTAATATTCTGGTTGCTTCATAACATACAGAGGAATTTCCTTCTCCAATTACATCTTTTATAAAATACTGTTCTTGTGAACTTCCATCTCTTGTTCTAGATAACATGATGGAACTATTTAAATATTCACGTCGTAATTCTCTCATATTTTACTCCTATCTTTTGTTTTTACTTCATATCTAAATCTGAAACATAAAAATATAACTCTATTATCATATACATATCAAAAAAATTTTTTTTATTTAAAGTTTGATATCTACATTCTTCTAAAATTGGATTAATTTCCTCTGAATACTCTTCGAAAATTTCTTGGAACGTACTAGTTTTATCAAACCTTCCTTCTGTCATAACAATATAATAATAATGAAGAATAATTAATTCACTTCTTGTGATTCTTTTTTTGCTGATTATCTTTTCTCTTATTTTAGCTTCTAATTCTTTATCTAATATGCAATTTCTATTCTTAACACATTCTATTAATTCATTTTTTAGTGGATTTTTTTTATCATCCTCAGATAACTTTAAACAATACGTATCGTCTTCTTTTTCGATATCAAATCCCAGATTTTTCAATACATCAATCTTTTTACCTATTTTTTTTGAAGATAACCCTTTTTCATTTATATTTTTCTGAATGAAATATCTTGTTATTGCATCATCTTTATTTATTAAAATATGTAATATTTCAATTAGTTCTCTTATATTATTTTTACTTAAATAGAAACTTTTTAAACGAGTTCTGTCATCTAAAAGTTCTAGTATCTTGCTAAAATTTTTATTTTTTTGTCCAAAGCGTTCTTCTAAAAGTTTTTTTATCGTCCATTCTCTACTAGAAATATCAACGTCTCCATTAATTGACTGTTCTAACTCTTCTATTATTTTCCCATACTTATCAAATGCTTTTTTCTCTTCTGAATTAACCATAATTCCATGATTGTTTTGATCCTTAATGACAAGATAATTTTCTGTTACATATTCTACAACTTCTTCAAGAGGTTTTCGCAAAAGATTTTCTAATACATTACCTTTATAATAATCTGTATATAATTTATTATTTTTATTTAACTTTTCATCATCAGATATATATGGTGCACAATTTACACATTGCTGTATCATATCTTCTGCTGTATCAATTTTTTCTCCTGGAGACATATATAGTTCTTTATGATATAAGAAGTATAAATAAATTGTTTCTGCAAAATTTTTATAATTAATCCCTTCTCCAGTTGGTTCAGTTTCTACTGTACTTAACTTTTTATTGTTTTCTTTGTCCTCATTTTCTTTTTCGGCTTTATTATCTTCTTCGGCTCTCTCCTTCTCACCATCTTTCAAAAATCTTAATAAATTATCATTGTAATAATCTTGGAACATATTTCGGATATCCGTTTTATCTCCATCTTCTGGTTCTGTTAGTGAAAATTTCATTTCAAACATTAACGCAAAATAATACAAATACTTTTTCGTTGTTCCTTTCGTTCTGAAAATTCCATTTGCTAAATCATTACATAGTTTGAGTAATTTCGTATCTACACTTATACTATTCTTTTCTCTTGCCTTCCTCTTCTTTTTTTTCGCATCTTTCTTTGCCTGAGTATACACATCATTATACGTTTGGGGCTTTCCATTTTTTTTGACTGCACCTGTATTAATTTGTTTTAATTCCTTCCTAAAATCCTTTTCTTTTGATATAACTAATTCTGAATTAATATCTCCCATTTCTTCCTGAATCTTAAGGATTTTTTCCCCAATTCTTTCTTTTACTTCATTATGTTTCTCACTAAACCGTATAATTAAGGATAATATTTCCTTCGGAGTTAATGCATCGTCTTGAATTAATTCTTCATCTTCTAACTTATCAAAATCATCAAAAATATCATCATTAATTTTTAAAATAAGAAACCTTTTTTGACCCTTTTCATCTAGAGATTCCATCTTTTTCTTTTCCGAATCATTCAATTTATTTTTAACCCATTGAATAATTGAATTTGTATCAAAACACTTAAAATCATCTCCTGCGCCTGAAACAAATTTTTTTAAAATTGCAACTCGAATCTCATCGTTATTATATTCAGGTGCAAGTGTTCGAACAATTCTTTCCATAATTTGTTGTGTTGTTGGTATTTTTTTATACATGTCATAAAAAAACTGTAATAATTGTTCTTTCATTTCTACACGCGTCGGAATCTCTTCCAACAACGATCTGTCTCTGTCATTAATCAATTCATCCATATCAATCTTTTTAGCGTCACATAATTCTTTTAAATCACTTTCACAAAATCGTACAGAATCAAGTGGCGCATTATCTACTCTACTTAATTGATATTCAAAATCTTCTCTGCAATAAAAGGTTTTTAATTTATCTATTTTTTCTTTATACAAATTTTCTACAATTTCTGTGTATTTATACTTATCTGTTAATGGCATTTGTTTTCTCCTTTATAATATTTCCGCGTTTATTTATATATTATTTATTATATCAAATACCATTATTTTTTTGTTGATTCTTAATTAACTATTTTCTGATAAATATAAATTATTCATATACTGTATTGTTTTTTGATAAGCTTTCAGTTCTTGTAATATATTGTCAATACTTGATTCAATAATTTGTTCTCCTTTATTCATACTTACTTCTACAAAATTTGTTTTAGATACAATTCCACAATCCTTAGCACTTTCACTGACTGGATATAGTTTCATTATATGAGGTAATGAAGTTTTCCCATTAAGTTCTGCTAAATCATAAATTTGATCTTCCATGGTTCCAGTGATTGCTGCAATCACAGATGATTCAACACTATCTGCATGAGCAGAAAAAGCTCCAAATAACTTTGCTGCTAATTCTTTTGTTTTATCTGGAAATACATGAAGTGTAATGAATTTTGTTGATTTATACTTATAATTAAATGATTTGCAAACTAAAGATGCCACCTCTTCATTTCCGCCATGTCCATTTATTATAATTACAAGATCAACTTCCTTGTTATTCTTTATAACTGATTGAAAAACGTCTTCCAGAATCATTATTGCTGTTTTATATTCCATTGAAATAGTTCCTTCAAATCCCTCATGTTCTGTTGAAACACCATAAGATAATGGTTCTAACACAATACTATTTGGCAGTCTTTCAGAAACTTGTTTCGCTATATGCATTGCTATAATTGTATCTGTCGTTATCGGTAAAAGGGGGCCATGTTGTTCACAGGCTCCCCATGGTAAAATTGCAATCATTTCCTTCTTCCATCTCCTTCCCTTATAACCAATCATTTTCCAACGCTTTATTTAAAGATGGCATTGTATCATCATTAAATAAAATATCTGTTTTTGCATTGATACCATTTAATGTACATAATTTTTTATACATATCATCACAACTTAATGTACTTGTCTTACATTTATCTAACTCTAATAAATGCATCACCCTCATTAATTCATTTTCATCATCACTATCTTTTAATTCCAGTTCTACAACATGCCCATACGGGAATGTATCTGATGCGATTTCCACATTATCAATATATACTGTCTCTCTATTACGCTCATAAGAAGAAATTCTAGGACAATGTAATACATTTTCTAAAATCATGATCATAGATCTCATTTCTTTTGATTCAATGTTGACTTCAATTTCATATTCACGATTAATTTCTTCTTTCGCATTTTTATACTTAGGGATTCTTTGTTTCCATGTAATCATAGAAACCTCAGTATCTGTGGAATTTTCAGGCAGTAAATCTTTCTTCCCTGCTTCTGATGTTCTGATACGAAGTCTGCCATCAACTGACTTACTATAAAAGGTTAATTCTGGATTCGGATTATCATACATTACTGTTAATTCTTTTACTGAATGTCTAGGAACTACTCCGTCCACTTTTGAAATTCTTTCTTTTAATCTTTCATACTCGAGATCTGTTAAAATTTTTCTTACTTCTTTTTCAATTTTTTTATTCATATTAGTACCTCCATATGTGCTTTAAGCAATTTTTTTATTAGTATAATTTTTACTGATCAACTCAAACAACTTTGTCTTGTAATTATCTGGAACATATAAATGCTTTTCTAAATACTTTACGCCTTCTTTTGTCTGTAACATATCTGCTGCCGTTTCTAAAAGACGTCCTGCACGATCCGGAACCAATGTATTTTTGTTCTCAATCAGCTCAATAACCTGAATGACTTCATCTAATGTAAAGCAGTATTTTTTATTAATCCATTTTACTAAATACTCTCCCATATTATCTGTTGTCATTTTTGTCATGATATCGTACATTCCTACAATGCCTACTCCTGATTTCTTTAAATCTTTTACCTTTCTTGGATTTCTGCTCATTAATACGTATTGATATCTATCCAACTTTAATGTATCCATTACTGTTTCAACACATTTATATGTACGTTTATCAATATTGTGTTTTCCAGTTAAAATTGCTGCAGCTGCAGATTGTGTCTGTGCTCCGATGTACAAACCATTTGGCATATATCCATGTACCTGAAGATTTAACTCCTTTGCCTTGTACAGTAATCCATTTCCCTGTGCCTCTTGTGGTAAATGAATATAAACACCTCTTGTGTTTCCAATCTTTTTAAGTGCTGATTCCCGTTCCTGTTCGCAATTGCAATGGCTATCTCCAAATACTCCAAGCATACACTCTGATCCAATTCTTAAATATACTTCCTCATTTTCGTCATCATATAAACAGGTATTTTTTAATTCTTCTAATGTGTTAATAGCCTCCCATTTTTCATCTGAAGTCTTAATGAAAACTACAATTTCATTTCTGGTTAATCCATATGCAATGTTGTCATCAAGTTCTACAATAATATTAAAACAATTTCCAAGATACTTATTATTTTCCATTTTATAAAGAGCTGCTTTCATAAGATAAATACCTCCTTCTTTATTTGCTTTAATTATATAAAAAAATTTTTTCTAATTTAAAAGGGGGGAAAACCTGTTTTCTTATGAAACATTTCTATATAATTAGAAAACGAGAAAATTCAATAAATTACTCATTGAATT
>ERZ869983.217-NODE-217-length-19712-cov-7.692844_pt1 | contig 19712 bp, 10 predicted proteins | sample MGYA00521106_ERZ869983 | MGnify/ENA primary metagenome ERZ869983 (study PRJEB32232, sample SAMN07284972) | human gut metagenome | biome: human-associated habitat; material: feces | host: Homo sapiens | place: Tanzania | collected 2014-04-05 ...
GAAATTTTGTTCTTCTTCTGGTGCTTCATGTAAAAGGTAAAGACAAAGAGCTTCTAATAAAGCCGTTTCCGATTTTTCCCAAAAGGGATCATTTGTCTGACTACCTTTAGGTGTAGTATTTCTTATAAGATTGGTTATAAGCTTTAAAACATCCTTATCGTCCTTGATATAGCGAAACGGATTATAACAATGTGATCTGTTCATATTGATAAGATCAACAACTTTGATAACATATCCTTCTTTTTCTAAAAGATTTCCTACGTCTCTGAGTTGTTCACCTTTTGGATCAAGAACCACAAAAGATGTATTGCATTGCATCAAATTAGGCTTACCAAAAAAGCGAGTTTTCCCTGCTCCACTTCCACCAATAACTAAAGTATTTAGGTTTCTTCTATGTCGTCTGCCATCCAGACCAATACGAACATTCTGCGAAAGTATCTTATTGGAATAGTAATCCTTTTCTGTATATTTTTTATTAACAGCTTTATTATTCGCCCATTTTGCCGAACCATACTCCTCATTTCTTCTATAGTTCTTCCTGTTATAGTAATAAGCCAAGTATGAAAAAGAATAGATTGATTCAGATATCAAGATACATTTAAGAGTATCTTGACATAATTCAAAAGAAAAAGGACTATTCATTGCATCATTTAAGTAAATGATTGCATCAAATAGTCCCTCATGGATGCAAGGAGCAACAAGAACTGAAAGCCACGCTATAAATACTGCTCCTACAAAATAAAAAACAAGTTCAACCTGTTTATCTTTCCTCATATGATTTTTTTGATTTGGATATGTCGGCTATTGCTGCCTTGTCCATAATCGATTCAATATAATCATAATCCTTATTTTCTTTTATTTGCTTGTCTCTTAAATTTCTCAAAGCAGTAATAATTATTCTTCTTTCAAAGTCCGTTACTCTAATCAAAACCGTTGGCTCTTTATTCTTAAATAACCCCATTAACGTTCTTCTCCTCTGTTTGCACTATCTCTTTCCTGTTGCAATCTATAGATTCCTCTTTCAGCTCGATTGCTCACTTCATCTGCAATACTTTTAATATTGCTTAATTCTTCTTTAGTATCTCGAGAATCCATTCCTTCAAAATAATTTTTTACTTCATTTGCGAAATCAACGTTTGAAACTGGAATGTTCAATTTTTTACAAAGAATATAGGCAGCACTTTTTACCATAAAGGCATCCTCTGTTCTGTCAACATTTCCATATTGGCTTTCAAATTCTACATAGCAATATTCTCTTGCTAAACCTTCCATTAAATCTGTCGGACTCATCCCGTCTGCATAGTAGATCATTTGATTATCTGGAGAGTATTGTACTAGCGAACCATTTTCAGTGTTGTCAACCATTTGCATTTTAACAGGTGATTGATAAACTAAACCGCTGATGATTTCTCTAACAGACAAATTTTGTTTTTTCATTCTGTATGGTCTGTTTAATTGAGAAATATCAAAAACATATTTAACATCATAGTTGGTTCTTATCACGCCATCATTTCCTTGATATTCACCTTTAGGTTCTAATATTCCAATTCCTTTTACTCCTTTTTTTACATACTTTTTTTCTTCTACCCAACGATTATTATCTTTTAACAGTGTTGCCTGTGGACATTGTGCCATGACTAAGAGTGTATTGGTAACAGTATAACCAAATTTTGATTGCATTTCTAAATAGTTCAGATAATTTTGCGGAGAAGAAACAACTTCATGTGTTTGCTTCTCAGCCATATCATAAAGATTCTGTCTTTTTTGTTGTTTTTGTTTGGCATATTCCTCTGGAGGAATTCTAGGTTTTTCTTCAACTTTCTCATTAGTTGCATTGTTTAATAAATTATATATATCACTCATATTTTATCTTACCTTTCTTTTTATCTTTTTCTTACGTTGAGGCTGTTTATGACGTACCCTATTTCTTTGTCTAACTGTTTGTTTAGGTTTAGCCTTTTTATTTCTATTTTTTATCTCATCTAGTTCTTTTTTTACTGATGGTCTTTTATTGATACCTTCCTCCATTGAGATATGCTCGAACTGATTTTCGCCCCTCGTTTTCGTTCGAGCCATAGACGGGTTTTGTTCTTCTTTCATTGAATCCAATAAAGAAGATACCAACTCATCATGTTCTTTTTCAGTTAATGGTTTGACATCTTTGAATTCATCAGGCTGTTTTGCAAGCGCTGCTTTTCTCATTGCTTCAGTATCAATAGTTGCAAGTTCATATTTATCTACGATCCTGCTAATTTTTGCTGCATCTTCAGTTCGTACCATAATGTCGCATATTCCATCCGTATTATTTCTTTCTTTTAATACAGAATAAAGAACACCATAACGTTTTGCTTCTTCACAAAACTTTTTCAAATCTGAATGATGTACAGCAAACACTTTAAGTTCCTTTCCAGATTTCAACATATTAGCTAGTCTTGTTTTTCCTTTAACCTTTTTCTTATCTGTTAAAATTGCATAAAGTGTTACTGCTAAAGATTTAGAAGCCATTCCACCTGCCTTTAAAGCTACATTAGCTGCCATTTCTATTCCCTGCAGTGTCATCCTCACTGCTTGATCGGCTGTTTCTCCGCCAGCATTCATAAAGTTCCTCCTTCCTTAATAATTTCTTTTTCGTTCTTTTGAATTTCTTTCTTGTACTTTATTTTCTTGTTCCTTAACTGTTTGCAATTTATCTTTAATCTTTAAGGAACGTTGTTTGATACCTTCACATAATTTCACCTCCTTTCGATAATCCTTTATTTCTTTTGAAATTGTTTCGATATCTTTTTGAATCATTTCTTTTCTTTCAAGATTTCGGCATCTTTTGACCTTGTTATAAAGGCATCTTCTTTCCTTGACTAATTTTTCAATTTTATTACTTATTTCACTTTCATAATTTTCCAGATCCTCGATCGTATTAATTTTCTTTTTGCATAGAAAAGTCGTTTCTTCAGTAATCCTGTCCATATATCTAAGATCCTCCTTAAAAATAAAATGTACCTTTCTTCTAGAAGGTACATTTTTAGGGATAATTCCCATTCGATACATATAATGAAAATACAATGCCTTTATTCCTGTTATCTTTTTTGCCTTTTTGATATTTCCATGATATTGATATTTACTTTTGATTCGTGTTCTTTTTTCAAAATACAGATCCTGTTCAATGATTCTTTTCTTGATATTTTCTTCACTATATGTTCCATCATCTCTTACTTTATAAAGTCTAAAAAAACGAGGTGCTCCGGGTGGTTTGACTGCAATATGTTTTACATTTGTTTTCACATCATATCCAATAGACTTGAGATATTGTAAAAACTGTGTGAATGTTCTTGATGATGCAATAGCACGTTCAAGATCATCTTCTATAAGCGTTCTTCGTGTAGGCTTTTTCTGTTTTTTAGCCTGCCATTCAGAATAATGCACTCCCTTTTTAGGATCTGTGATTACATTGAGTCTATACTTTTCACAAAGTGCATCCGACAATCTTCTCATTCTGTCATAGTCGGAATGCTTGTTTAAAAATCTTTTGTACGTTGTCCATGAAACAGAATTTATAACAAAGTGATTATGAAAATGCTTCTTGTCTGTATGTGTGCAGACCAATACCTCAAAATCATCTCCCCACATCTGATGGGCAAGTTCTAATCCAATTTGATGTGCTGTTTCAGCAGTAACCTCCCCTGGTAAAAAAGACTGATACGCATGAAATGCCAAAACACCATCCTCCTTGTGTGCATTCCTTTTTGTCTGTTCCATTTGCTGAAGAACAGTTGAGGGATGACAATTTAATCCACTGACATAAAGTTGTCTTTCAGTTTTATCATCATTGACAGCATAATCAATAACATTCTCAAGTCCTTTATATTCATAATCACTATCCGTTTCTTTTGTCTTAAGAGGATTGGAAGCATAATTTAAAACTCTATCCAAATTATCCTTAATTGCCCATATACGTGTTGTAGCCATTTTACTTTTCCATCCTTGTAGGTTCAGTAACATTGCTTAATATTAGTTGAACATTTTTTTCAAGTTCTGAACAGTTTCTCTTATATTTTAAAATATCAATTGTTCCAGTTTTATAACCAATAACTGCAATCTGATTTAAGTTATTACCTATCATTCTCAACTGCTTGATAATTTCCTTGACGTCATCACTGATCCTTGGTGCTGGAACATATCCACTTATCAATGTACGAATATATTCTTCTCTTGACAGTCCTGTTTTCTTAACACACTCATTTAAATTTTCCAATTCAATCAAAGATAATCTTACTTTTATCTCTTTATTTCTTTTGATCCTGTTCAATTTTATCTACTCCATTTCCTGTAGGGTCTTAGGGATTGTCCCTAACAAGCTGACTTTGGGTACAAAAGTCCTTGCTTGCTACAAAAGTCATCAACAGGATAATACCTCTATTTAATGAATTTATTATCCTGCTGGAAAACTATCTTTCCCTGTCAAAAAGTTTTTTCTTGACCTCAAGAACATCAAATCTTAAATCCGTTATATTTTCATCATTAAGTATTACATCTTCATTTTTATACTTTTCTCTTACAGCATTAATTGCCTCATTTTTAGAATGAGCTTTTACTGTTTCTTGATGCTGTAATACTTCTGTAATTTCAACAACATATTCTTTCATCTTTTTCTCCTTGTATAATAAAAGGTCACGAATTTGATCCATGACCTTCCTATCTACTGTATTCTTCTTTTTGCTTAAATTTTCTTGTCAAAACTTCATTGACATCTTTCATTTTTTTAGGTCCTTTATCATAGATTTGATAGCTTTTACCTAAAAGATAATTGATCTTTGCAATACTGTTTTTTCCTGCCTTATCATTATCCAAATATAGATTTAAAACTTTAATTTGAGGATTTATTTCTAAAAATTTACCTAAGGCAATAGGCAATTCACTTTCCTCAATAGAATTACCTATTGCTGTTACTCCTGATAAAGAAAGATAATTGTTCTTCTTCCAATTCCTTTTATGCAACTTCTCTAAAGTTTGAAAAGACATAAGGTCAATTGCGCTTTCAAAGATATTTAAAACATCACTTTCTTTATTTACCAATTGAAAACTATATTCTTTATTACTGTTAAATACGTCTATCTTCCAATCACCATCTGTTGCTCTTTTTGAAGCATAACGTTCTATTCCTTTTTCATCATATCCTACAAAGACAACAGAGTGATCATAACTGCATTCATAGATCATTCCCTTTTGATAATAAAATTGAATAACTTCTTTATCAATTTTTCTTTTATTTTTTAGATAGTACATCATTTTTTTATTATCTTTTGAAACGGTTGGCAATCTGAAAATACCATCGTTCTTTTTTGAACATTTGTTTACATGATAAACAGGCGGACTATCTCTTATACATTTATCAACATATTTTACAGCCTCATAATAGTTCATACCTTTAACATCCATTAAATAACTGATTGCACTTACTCCACCTTTTCCTTGAGAAAACCATATCCACTTACCATTAGAGATAACCAAAGAGGAATGCGTTGCCGTTCGGTATTCTTTTTTTCCAGATTTAACAAGTTCATTTGGTTCATAATTATACAGGTAAGTAAACACATCCAGCTTTTGTAGTTCTTGTGCCTCCTCATCTGTGTAAAACTTATTTGACATACTTATCGCATCCTATTTACTTTTGATTTACGATCAACACCTGTATCGTTTTTTTGAACAGAAGTATCTGGAATATTTTCTTTCTTATCTAAATCAAGTTCTTTATTGATTTTGGACAGTTTCTTTAAGGCATCATTCAATTCATCTTCTTTTTCAAATGGCTTTTCTACTTCAAGTTCAGCATTATGCAACTGTTGCAATGTATTTTGAAGAAGTTCCTTTTCCACTTTTAAACTTTTTGGAATATTTTCAATAGCATTATCAATTCTTGTAAGATTCCCATAAACATCATTTCCTAATTCAACAGGATAATAAAGTTCTTTCTTTAAAGACATGATGTAATATTGACTTAAATTGTTGAACTGAATATACAAATCAAATCCTCTATACTCCCCAATGTATTTTTTATCCTGACCATCATATTCCTTACAGGCAAGAAGTATTGCATTTCCCGCCTGTTTTTTATCTACTATCAACATATCCTTGATTTTTATTTGCTGAAACTCTTTTTGAGGTTTCAAATCTTTTATATCATTTTCTAGCCCTTCAATCCTTGTCTTAATGGATTTAATCTTTTGTGGATAATATTTAATAATTCTATCTTCTAAATCATATTTTTGAGAGAGATAGTTTGCTTTGGCAAGCTTTAGTTTGGATACTTTTGTATCAAGCTCCATCTTTTCTTTCACTTTGGGATTTCCACTCGCTAGTGCCTTGATCTCTGCATAAGAAAGTGAAGCCTCATCTATATCTTCTGCACTTCTTACAGGAGATTTGCTTGTCATAATTTGCCCTATGAATTTTTGTTTATTTTCAACTAACTGATATAGATAAGCATCAAATGTACCTTCCGTCACATAACGATAAATATAAACATCCTTATTTCTATTTCCTTGTCTTACGATTCTTCCTGCACGTTGCTCCAAGTCCGAAGGTCGCCAAGGGCAATCCAGATCATGTATTGCTATCAAGCGTTCTTGTACATTTGTTCCAGCTCCCATTTTACCTGTCGAACCTATCAGAATTCTCACTTTACCTTCTCGAACCTTAGAAAAGAGTTCCTTTTTTTTAACATCTGTTTTTGCGTTATGGATATATGCAATTTCACTTTCAGGAATTCCTTCTTCTAATAGTTTATTTCTAATTTCATCGTAGACATTGAATGCATCATTACGAGGAGTAGACATATCACAAAAGACAAGCTGTGTACTTTTTTCTTCCACTGTTTCATGATATATCTTCAATATATTTTTAATACAGGCATTGACCTTGCTATTTTTATTTTCTGGTAAAAGTTCATTGATAAGCCTTTGATCAAGTGCCAATTTTCTTCCATCGTTCGTAATTTTAAGCATATTATCCTCATGAGGATCAACTGTTCCATCTCTAATTTTTTGAGCACGTTCACCTAAGCTTTCAACAAGTTCTTTTTGAATATCAGAAGGTTTAACTGCTACATTTTGGTAATGAGCATTAGGAACAGGAAGATTCAACATATCAGCAGTCTTAATATCTGCTACTTCCTTGAACATATTAATCAATTCAGGAAGATTAAAGAATTTAGAAAAACGAGTCTTCATCCTGTATCCAGAACCTTCAGGGGCAAGTTCGATACTCGTGCTTGTTTCTCCAAAAGTAGAAGCCCAACAATCAAAATGCTGAAGGTTATGCTTAACTAGAGTGGAATACTGCAAATAACGCTGCATCGTATACATTTCCGTCATCGAGTTGGAAATAGGTGTTCCAGTTGCGAAAACAACCCCTTTTCCTCCTGTAATTTCATCCAAATACCTACACTTCAAATAAAGATCTGAAGATTTTTGTGCATCTGTTGTAGAAAGTCCTGATACATTATTCATCTTTGTAAATAGAAAAAGATTTTTATAAAAATGTGCTTCATCAACAAAAAGACGATCCACTCCTATTTCTTCAAAAGTAATTAGATCGTCTTTTCTATCATTCTTATTCAGTTTTTCGAGTTTTGCTTTTAACCCTTTCTTGGTTCTTTCTAACTGTTTGATTGTAAATCTTTCTCCATTATTTGCTTTTAAAGAACTTATTCCATTTGTAATTTCTTCAATTTCATTTTCAATATTCATCTTCTGTCTTTCGATTGACATGGGTATTTTTTCAAATTGTGAGTGTCCTATGATAATAGCATCATATTCACCAGTTGCCATTTTAGAAAACAGCTTTTTTCTATTTTTCTTTTCAAAATCTCTTTTTGTTGCAACTAGAATGTTGGCACTTGGATAGAGTTGCAAAAATTCTGCTCCCCATTGCTCAACTAAATGGTTGGGAACAACAAACATTGGCTTTTGTGCTAAACCTAATCTTTTTAATTCCATACATGCTGCCGTCATTTCAAAAGTCTTTCCTGCCCCCACTACGTGAGCAAGAAGAACATTTTGACCATAAAGAATATGTGCTATGGCGTCTTTCTGATGTTTTCGTAAAGTAATTTCAGGATTCATTCCCGGAAACTCTAAATGATCACCATTATATTCACGGGGTCTTATGCTGTTGAATAATCGATTGTAAATCTGTGTTAATTCTTCACGTCTTTGAGGATCTTTCCAAATCCAATTATTGAAGCTTTCTTTGATTGTATCCTGTTTTTGTTGAGCAATCATCGTTTCCTTTTTATTAAGAATTGCTTGTTTATTACCGTCATCATCATATTCATAATCAAATATTTTTGTCTGTTTCAAATTAAGACAATCTTCCATCAATCTATATGCGTTTGCTCTTGAAGTTCCATAAGTCTTATCAGCTTTTACGCTTTCTTTATCCATATTCTTTGCACTGATATTCCAATTAGCATTATAAGAAGAATAAGAAAGCTTCGTATAGTTTCTTACCCAGCTAGGTGTATCAAGTAATTCATAAAGAAACTGCTGATAGATTTCTACTGGAATCCAAGTTGCCCCAAGTCTGACCTCGATTTCACTGGCTGTAAGTTCTTTAGGCATTGCCTTTTCTAAAGCATCCACATTCTTTTGATACTTTGGATCAATTGCTGCTGACATTTTGGCTACTTCTAATTTTTCTCTGATATTTCCACTAAGGTATTCATCAGCTGTTACATATTCTTCCTGTTCTTCATTTAAAACACTAGGGACTTTAAATATGATACCATCTAAATCTTCTTTGATTTTTTCATTACTTATGCCCGTCAATTCACTCATATAATTAATGTCGACTTTTGCTTTTTCACTTAAAGACACCATCAATGCCTCATTAGCTGTAGCAACATTGTTAAACTCTTTCTTTTTACGAATCGTTCTTTGAGTAAACATGGCTGCTTTAGATTTTAAAGTTCCATCTTCATTTAAATTTTCTAAAGAACATAAAAGATAAAACGAACTGTCCTCTCTAAATGCAATGGTATTACCTCGACTGTTGAGCAAACCATATGCTTGAGTAAAAACATCATAGTAATCATTCAATTCTCTTTGCTTTTTAGCAATCATTTCCTCTGGATAATCTTCACTTTGATAGGTAATCAAATCTCTGACAGTATCACGTATTCTAATCATGCCTTTTATTCTTTTAAATGTTGTATCACCAACATCAACTTTATTCATTAAAGAATTTTCTCTGTAATAGACCTTATCGCCTATAACAGTATAGGAATAATTTCTTACCTGTGGATTAGCAGGTATACTTTCAATCTCATTTTCATTTTCTTCCACAATATCAACTTCATCTATGTGACCTTTGATATTATAGATAGCTTTTCCCAATGATTCATTGAGAGGTTCATCATATCCTACGACCGTTATATCCTCTCTGCCATACATTGCATGTGTTTTTTCAATTGTTCCTAAGATCATTTCAGGGTGATCAATATAATATTGATTGATGACATATCCTTCTTCTGTTATCCCTGTTGAAACCCAATCATCATCTTTTAAAACAGGACGCTCTCTTTTTTGAAGAAATAGAATATCACTAACCGCTTTTGTATCACCAAAAGCATCATTAGGTAATCGTATAGCACCTAAAAGTTCACATCTTTCATTGATATATCTTCTTACATTACTGTTTCTTTTATCCATTGTATAACGTGAAGTTACAAAAGCAATGATTCCATTTGGTCTTACCTTGTCGATTGTTTTTGCAAAAAAGTAATCGTGAATATTGAAATTCAGCCTATCATATTTTTTATCTACGACCTTAAAGTTTCCAAATGGCACATTTCCAACAGCTACATCGAAAAAACTATCTGGTAACTTAGTTTCCTCATAACCTTCTATTGCAATACTTGAATTTTGATAAAGCTGTTTTGCAATACGACCACTAATTGAATCCAACTCCACACCATACATCTTTGAATCCTTCATTTCATCTGGAAGCATACCAAAGAAATTACCAATACCACATGATGGTTCTAAAATATTACCATGTCTGAATCCTAAATTGTTCAATGCCTTATAAATACTTTCAATAACAACAGGTGAAGTATAAAAAGAAGTCAATGTTGACTCTCTTGCACTTTTATATTCTTCCTCACTCATCAATGATTTGAGTTCAAGATATTCATTTGCCCAGTTCGATTTACTTTCATCAAAAGCATCTGCTAATCCTCCCCAGCCAACATAACGAGACAAAATATCCTGTTCATCCTTTGTTGCGTTTCTTCCTTGTTTTTCTAAAGAAAAAAGCAGTCTGATTGCTGCTACGTTATCGTTGTATCTTTCTTTTGGAGTTCTTTTACCTAAATCTTTATCCATGATTTGATAATTTATCTTTTCAGATTGAACAGGATTAATTAAAATATCTTTTTTTTGAATCTTATCTGAAATAATATAATTATAATTATCTGCGAACTCCTTTACTAAAGAATACGGCATGTCAGTATAAACAATAAAAGAACCATCATAATCTATATGATAAATCTCTCTTTTGTTAATGCTATCCTTAAATACCTGCTCGGATTCAACTATATAATTTTTTTCTAAAAGTTTATCAAGCCATTGATTTGCATAATTTTCTAAATCATCTTTGGTTGATAAAGCGTCTTTATTTTTATTATCAGAAGAAATTTCAATATCAATTGAGTCATTTTTATATGAAATCGGCTCTAACAGTTCTTTTGAAAAATCAACTTTAAAGGTCATATAAGGCTCACTTACTTCTATACCATTTACCTCATAATAGTGGAACATGTCTATTGTTTTTTCATCATGATCATATAAAATCATCAAAGGATCATCATTGTCACTTGCAGTTATCATGTTACAAAAACCAGAGACTTCATTCATAATACGTGGTACTATTTTTTTCATTTTTTCAAACAACTGACTATTTTCTTCATTTTCTTTATTGAAAATATCATTAGATATTGAATAATCTTCATAAGTTCTATCAATCAAATAATCAACAAGCGAATTTCTAAAATCATCATCATTAAGATATCTGTTATAAAAATTTGGATCCTTCGCTTCATAAGAAGGCATAATAGAAATCAATTCTTCTCGAATATAATCTTCTGCCTCTTCATCTGTTGTATCACTATCACGTAATGCGGGATAAATCATAGAACGTTTAATTTGATCTTCAAGGTCAGGAAGGTACCTCTTAATGATTGTATGGTTTGAACTATCAATATTAATATCTTGAACTTCCTGTGTTATTGGTTTTAACAAATGGTCATTTAATGGGTTTTCTTTTAACAATTTGAGAAAATCATCTTTAGAATAATATTCTAAAAACAATGGGAAGCTTTCATCCTGTAAAGTTATTTCATTACCACTTTCAATAATTTTGTATTCTGTTGCTCCAACATATACGCTGTCTCCCAAGTTCCATTGATACTCTTTTGGAATATTTTCATTCTGTAAATCATCAGAAGATTCAGGGATAAGACTTTGATTAATACTTTTCCTTTCATATTCGAGTTGATGTTGAAGTTGATTGTGCAAAAATGTTGGATAATATTCTTGTTCTTTTTTATTAAGATATCTGTCAAGCTGAATAAGTTCATCTATCCTTTTCGCAACCTTATCCCATTTTAAAGTGATTTTGATTTCATCTTTTCCAATCTCACGATAACGACTTAAACTCATTCCTTTAGCATCATAATTGACATTTATAAAACCTACTGCAGGAGAACTTCCACCCTCTCCATATTCTTTTTTTAAAAACTGAACCTTTTCTTTCAATATAGTATTTTTTGAAAACATTTGATTGATTCGGTATTTGCCTTCTTCAAATCCACTTCCACGAGTCAATACTCTATCTATTTCCTGTTGTGAAAAAAAGATTCCATTTTCAAAATTTTGAATATTCTCATATACTGCATTTTTTTGTTCCTCCAGTGATGGAATCTGTATATCTGGTGCAAAATATCGAGATAATATCATACCATCAATTTCTTTAGCAACAAAATTCCACGAATAATCATAAGAAACAACTTGATTATCAAAAGTTCCTAAATAAATATGCAACCCATCATCTAATCTGTCATATCCAAGAATGACATCATCAACTTTCCATTCTCTTATACTGTCAGGATATATACGCTGAACATATTCACAACGTTCTTCATCATTGTCATGTGTTTGAAAAAACTCAATGATTTTTCCTGCAGATTCTAAAAGTTCATCGTTATACTGAAAAACATGATAAAAGACATTTGCATTGATGATTTTGTTTTCATATGCCCTTTTTAATCCTGATTCATTTTCATAAGGCGATGTAAGATATTCATCTTTTTCAATAATTTTTGCAAGATAACTTTGAAGTTGAAAAAAAGACAAGTGCGATTTGCTTTTCATATTCAAGTAGTTACCATTCCATACATCCAATCCATCATTTCTTTTTTTGTAGCCAAGATAACTATAGTCATAATGTTCTGGACACCTGAATGTTTGAACAAGCGTATCATCATAACTTTCTTTTAAATAATTTGCCCTTTCAATTTCATCTGTATGCTCATGAAAATACTGAATAATTTCTTCTTTGCTATGTTGCAATGAAACATCTTCTCTTAAGAGTTGAGGTAAATCACTTAAATCAAAGGGTGGCAATACATTATCACCACCCTTTTCCTTATCGACTTCTTCAATTCCTAAATCTAATTGTAGATTATTTCCTTCAGAATGATTTCTTCCGCTGTTTTTTGAAGGTTGTTCATATGCTGTACCCATTCCATCTGATGTATCTCTTTGTTTGGTGCTGGATTTTTCGTTAACAATTCCTTCATCAACATTTCCATCATCTCGTTTGCCTTCTTCTCTGTTTCCATTAAGTAAGAGTTCAGTTGATTCCTTACTCGAAGTGAAAAGAGAATCTCTGGCTGCTGTTCCTTCAGATACTTTTTCTTCATCATTGCGTATTTTCCTAAAGGTATCTCCTTGTCTACTGTCAAATTGGGCATTTGATAATCTCCCACTGTTGAGTATGTGATTTGTTCCATTGATAACACTCCCTTCATTTTTTTCAATTTTATCATCTACTAAACGATTGTTATTTTCAAATGTGCGATTTTGAATTATCAATTCTTTTGTAATACGAGAAATCACATTTAAAAGTGAATTACTTTCTTCCTGAAAGGAATTACCTATTACTCCCAACATTTCAGGTGTATTAAAAAGTTCTATTGATATAAAATCATCCGCTTCAAAATAAAATCCTGTTTCAATATCACATCTGCTCATTAAACTGTAGGCAACTGAATTTTCTAAAAGATTTCTATAAAGATTCTTTAGTTCATTTTCCTCATAGCTTTCAAGCAAAGAACCGTCTTTTAATTTCATCAACCTTTTAAAATAATCATCCACATAATAGCCTGTCTGCTCCTTTGCAATTTCTTTGATGAAACTTCCTAAATCCTCATCATTTGAAGTCATATCAAATTGTTTTGCAATTTTATCAATCAATTGTTTATGAAACGACTCTTGTACACTCCATAAATGAAGTTCTCTATTCTGTGGACTCCTTGTATCAACAATATCAAAAACATATCTTATTTTTGTATATCGACCATCATCGTCTATAAGAGCTATACCTTTTGAACCTTTTTTGATCCACCTGTTCATCCTGTTATTCCATGTTTCAAAGTCCGTACAGGCTTTTGCATCAGGTCTTTGCTGATAGATCAATAGTTGGTTGGTAAAATTGAAATTATAAAGATAACCAGATGTTCTTAAAAATGAGAGCCACGCTTCCTCACTTTGAATAATATCATGACATGATTTTTCAAGAAGTTCATATAATGTATCTAATTTATTCAATTCATCTCACCTACCTTTCTTGATTTGTTTTATTTTTTCTTAAAAAGTTCTTATTTCTACACAAATTCTGCACAAGTAAATCTTTTGCACGTTTTTCCATATTTTTATATGCTTCTTCATATTCATTAAAATAATGACCTGTATAAAATCCATATTTTCTATTTCCATTTGTTTCCCATGTAACGAATTTAGATGGAGATGTAGGACTGTATCCAATAACAATCGAATCATCATTGATGTGTATTTCCTTAATGATTTCATAGGAACCATTTTTTTCGTGATAGAATTTTGAAATATCTATTTTATTAAGACTCAATAAGAACATTGTATTTTCTGTAATATCTTTTCGCTTACAAAAATCAAAATAAAGATTCATTCCTTTTTTGTGAATAAGAGTTTCATGATTTTCTTTAGCATAGCGCCAAATATCGTAATGGACATTCAACGGTGCATAAACCAATTCATATCCTCTTTCTAGATCAGTAAACAAAAATAAATCTGGATTGAAATTAAAATGATCTAGATTTTGTGTATGATTTCGACTATCAACAATATCAAGTTGGATAGTGCTTTTTGTATGTTTATTCACAGCAACTGCACGAACGATATCATCCTTATTTTTAAGGATATACTCAACTGAATAATTACATTTGGTCTGTTCATCGATTATTTCTTGGCAAATCTCTTTTATTTGTAATTCTTTCACTTTTTGTCTTCCTTTCTATCAAATGAAAAAAGGGAGAAATTTCTCCCCTTCATTTTCTGTCTAATCTGTTTCAGATATCTGATTTGAATATATATTTTTAAACCAGCAACTCCAAAAAGAATAAGAAGTGAAGCTAAAACCGAACAGACATTATTTGTCATTCTTTTCTCCATATTTTCTTTTTGCATAGAAACATACGATCAAACCTAAAGCAAACATTCCCATTGCAACATAGAAACTGATATTACTATCATCACCAGTTTTTACAACAACAGGTTTTGCTTCATCTTTCATAACTACTTTTTGAACTTCTCCTGTATCAGAGATTGTAAATTCAACATCACTTGAAACATTGTAGCCTGCAGGTGCTAAATCTTCATGAAGCACATAAGTTTTTGAAACAGTTAATCCTTCGATTCGATGTGGTTCTTTTCCAGAAGTCCATGATTCAACTACTTCACCTGTTTCCTTGTCTTTTAATGTAAGCTTAGCTCCTTCGATTTCTTTTCCAGTTGTTGCATCTACTTTTGAAATATCTACCTTTGTGATTTCATCTTTCATTTTAACTTTAGTCACACTTCCATCTTCATTTACTGTAAATGTTACATCACTTGCTGTTGCATATCCTAATGGTGCAAGATCTTCATGCAAGATATATTTTTTACCTGATACAAGACCTCTGATAATGTGAACATCTTTTGTTGATGTCCATTCTTCTACAAGATTTCCATCTTCATCTCTTAATGAAAGCTTTGCACCTTCAAGTTCTTTTTCATTAGTTGCATCAACTTTTGAAATTTCAGTTGCTGTCTTTTTATTAAGAACATCAAGTTCTTTTGAATAGATGATCTTATCTGTGTGATCATAGCTTAAATCAATGTCATAGACCTTATTGTTTTTAACATAGCCTTCTAATTCTTGAACTTCTTTCAACTCATATTTTCCAAGTGGTAATCCTGAAATATGAATTTCACCTAATTCATTAGTCACATAATATCCGTTTTCTGAAATATCCATTGAGACAGCTTCACCTTTTTTATAAAGAAGCGTATTTCTTCCATCAAGTGAAAAGATGTCTTCTTTTGCTGTTAATTGGAAAGTAACACCTGAAAGATCTTCTAATGTATCCCTGTCTCTTTTTTGTACATGGATTTCACCATGTGGTGCAATGTTCGTTACATTCTTTGTAATGACATATTCTTTAGTTGTTAGATCTTTTTGTTCAAGATTGATTTGATGTACTTTTTCTGAAAGCACATATCCTTCATTTGTTAAAGTTTCCTTTAATTCATATTTGCCCATGAATAACGAATCAATGACAAGTTTTCCATTGGCATCTGTTTTTCCTTTGGCAACAGTAGCTCCTTTTGCATAGCGTAAAGTACCATCAACTGCACTGTAGATATTTTCTTTGGCAGTTAATTCATATTCAACATCAGCTAGTGCTTCATTTGTAGCCTTGTCTGTCTTTGTTAAAATGATTTTTCCTTTTGGCTGTGCATTTTTAACTTTCACAGTTAGAATTGGATCTTCATCCTCATCCTTGTCATAATCTCTTGTATTTGTAATTGTGAATTTCACAGATTGTTCTAGTTGCAAGAAGCCTTTAGGTGTTTCTACTTCTTCGATAGAATAATCTCCTGCATCTAACTGTAAAGGAAGTGTTACTGTTCCTTCTTCGCTGTCTTTTACTGTGACAACGTTTTTAGAATTGGTTGTAAATGTATCATATTTCTTTCCGCCAACTTTTTGCACAACATAGTTTCCTTTTGAATCTTTGATTTTAAATGATGCACCATTTAATGTGACTTTCTTTCCTGATTCGGCATCTAATTTAATAATTTTAAGTTGTGACGTAAATGGTCGGTTATTCACATTGACACGTTTTACCTGTTCAACATCTTTATATTCACTGTAATCATCTGTTACTGAAATTGTGAAATCTGGTGCTGTGATATAATCCTTAGGTGTCTTTGTTTCTTTGACGATATATTTTCCATAAGGCAGATATGGTGTATTTGCTTTACCATTTGAATCAGTTGTGATGACTGCATAAGTTGTAGTGTTATCCCATCCGACATGATTTATTTCACTGTACAATTTGAACGTGAACTCTGCTCCTTGTAATCCTTTTACAAGACCTGAAATACTGTCCTTTTCTCCTGATTTAAAAACTTGGATCTTTTGCATATTCACTCTGTTAGTACCTTTTGCACTTCTTGATACTTTTGAAACTGTTTGTCCTTCATAATCGATTGATACACTGATCTTTGCATCATTGAATACCAATGAATCATTTGTTTTTGATTCTTGAATATAATATTTCCCTAATGGCAATTCACTCCAAGCAATCTTTCCATTGGCATCTGTTTTCTTGCTTGATACCAATGCACCTTTTTCATAGTAAGTTTTTGTTCCAGCCTGATTTGTAATCTTTTCACTTGCGTGTAATTCAAAAGTTACACCTTCAGCAGTAGCATCACCTTTTAGACCATTTGTTTTAGAAGTATCGATTTCTTTTTGGAAATCAATATTTCCTTTAGGTTCATCATCTGTAACACTCAATACTGTTGTCTTATCTTTTTCTACTTTGACTGTAAAAGTATCTGTATTTAAAAGATATCCATGAGGTGCTTCTGTTTCCTTGACTTCATAAGTTCCAACCAATAGATCATTCACTTTGATCTTTCCATTTTTTACAAGGGTATTTTCATTATAACCATCATATGAAACAGATTTGATATTGAATTTTGCACCATCAATAAGATCTTGATTTGTATTCTTTTTAGTTAATTCCAAAGAACCAAAATCAAGCCATTCAATATTTAAATAAAGACGCGCATCATCAGGATCCATATTCCAAGTTCCTTGTGCTTGAGTTCCTGCACCTCCATCATGAATAGCCAACGCTGTGAATCGTTCACATCCGTTTCCACACACATTATCACTGACATAATTTGATGGTGAATTTTGACATGGCGCTGTAAAATAAAAGCTTTGTCCACCATAGACTTTTGCAGTACCGCCTGTTTGTGTTGCAGAAGTTCCAGCAATGTGAATTGTCACATTTGAAGCCAATGGGATATTCACTTCAGCAGATGAAGCACCATTTAACTTCACAGTATTTGTGACTTGTTGATTGCTTGTCTTATCATAGCTTGCTTTAAACAATGCTCTGTTTCCTGATTTGTTGCCTTCCCAAGAAACACCTTTACCTGGATCAGGTAATGAAATGATTCGACGATAGATGTTCATGATATTTGTACCATAATTACTTCCGAATGTTTGGTTGAACAAGTTTTCATCAAAACCTTTCCATTGTCCTGAATAAGCACCACTTAAAAAGATATGTGTCAAAAGATATTTGATATCATCATTTGTAAGAGGGTCATCTGGACAGATAGCTGTCTTTAGATCAGCATCCGCAGCAAATTCACCATAGGCTGCTGGACCTCCAAAGCCATAGTAGAGAAGCTTTCTTACGTTTTCATTATTTTCAATGACCTGTGCAGGATATTTACCACTTGCAGGTGTTTTCTTTTCTGCTTCCAAACAGAAAGCCCATTTACCATCGTATTTACATGAATATGTTGACCATGAAGCAATGGATGGAATCTTTCTGCCCCACCACTCTGGATACTTGATATTTTTGACTCTTGTAAATTCTTTAGGAACGGATGGATCATAAGCATTTACGACACTCATTCCAAGCGTATTGAAACACATTGAAAATACCATTCCTACTGCTAAAAAAATCTTATATAGTTTAGAAAGTTTATTTTTCATTTTACTTTTTCTCCTGTTATTTATTGTTTGCAATGCAAGTTTTAAACATTGCCCTACTTCTTTTGTTTATAAATGCAAAAAGGACAATCTTTCGATTGTCCTATGGCTTGAATACCCATTTGTTTAAATACATATATTCCTCCAACAAAAAAAGACAGATCATATCGACCTGCCTGCTTATAATATCAAATGGATAAAGAATGAGAGATTTTTATAAAAATTGTTGGTAATATTTTGAATTTTTCAGTAATTATTTATGATAAACTATTTACTTATTCTTTATCCGCATTTAATTCTATCATGTTTCTACATAGTTTGATAATGATTTACTTATAAATCCAATTTTCATTTGTGCCATAACGATAATGCGAAGCACCACATACTTCTTCATTTCCTGCACAATGTCCATCATCTAATAATTGGTTAATTAAAATCTTTACTGAGTAATCGTTGCTATTATAGTAAGACTCATAATCTTTATAATCTATTGAATGTGTCAATTCTTTTCCACAATCACATTTAACCCAATATGTTACTCTTAAAATCTTTGTTTGTTCTTCCTTTTGAGGTTGTTGTGCATTAGTAGTATTTCCATTTGATGTTGGTTGACTTGGTGTTACAGAAGAAGGCTGATTGATTCCAACAGGTTGTGCCGGTGTTTGTTTTGTTTCAACTTTCTTTTGTATTTCGTTTTCATTAGTATTTTGATTACTCGTTTTCTCTTGAGTGTGCACATCACTTTTTTCTGATTCATGATCTTCCTGAATCGTTTTTTCTTCTATTTCTTGTTTGGATGTATCATTTACAATTTCATCACTTTCATTGGTTTCATCTTTGGATACATCCTTTTTCTTTGTTTTCTTTTTTGATACCTCTTTTTGTGAAATAACTGCTGCTTTTTTATTTACTACATGACTATTCATTGGTAGTGCATTACAAACAACCAACAATGTAGATAATCCAATAGCTATAATACTGCTTTTTTTCATCATTCATATCCTCTCTTTCCTGTTGCTTCAATCATTACTTATCTTTTGAAATTTGTAATATACACATTGTAATTACACCTATTAAAGCACCTATTTGTAGTGATATTATCGAAATAATAATTTCTTTCATTTCAATCACTTCCTATCTTGAGTATAAACCACACTTTTTTTACTTTTCAAATCTATCTTTATTCTATACTAAATATTACTTTTCCCAGTAAGATAACAGGAAAGGGGTTCTTAGGGGAAAACCGAGTCACATTTCCCCACAAAAAAACAGACTCCCCCTTCACTAAGTCTGCTGAAATAAAATGTACAAAAAATACAGTTATATATGTAACTGTCATC
>ERZ869983.219-NODE-219-length-19666-cov-6.629690_pt1 | contig 19666 bp, 28 predicted proteins | sample MGYA00521106_ERZ869983 | MGnify/ENA primary metagenome ERZ869983 (study PRJEB32232, sample SAMN07284972) | human gut metagenome | biome: human-associated habitat; material: feces | host: Homo sapiens | place: Tanzania | collected 2014-04-05 ...
TCCTGAAATTTAAAGACACCCTTGTGCACCCTGATTCGTGGTCTAAGCAAGATGTTATGGTAGGTTCTTTTAATACTATAACAGACTATCTGGATATCTTCCGCGAAAGCCATTTTGCTTATTATTCATTCGCTGAATACGGACGCCTGCTTGGTGTCGACCTTGATAAAAAGAAACTTTTGGACTAACCGGAGAAACGGCATTATCATTGAATGATGATGAATTTTATGCGGGTGGGAAAAGGAGTTGCTGGATGAACTCTTTTACGAATTGCACGCATCAAGATTTACTACAAAAGATAAAACGTATCGGAGAGGCTTGCCATTTGCCGCCAATAATAGCCAAAGATTTTTTCTACGGCTATCTAGTCGCGGAGCAGGACAAGCCTAGCGTATACAAAACATTGACCGGACAATCGCTTGATTTGTCAAAAATCAGCTGATTTATAAAAAAAAATAATACAGGAGAATGTTGCCTATGGAGAAATTGCTTCACATAACGCTCGTGGAGCCATTGCTGAAGGAAATGGAGAATTACGAGCTGGAGGATATTATGATTATCGGATTTGACGATAAGATGAATATCATCGACCACAGATTTGTCGGAACTGACAGAAAAGAGAAGTCGGCTTGCGTGCTCCTTAAACAGGTGGCAAAAATTATGCTGGACAAAAACTATTCTTTTTTGCTTCTGGCTCACAACCACCCGGATGCCATCCCTGCTCCCTCGAAAAAGGACTGGGATTTAACGAACAGCATCAGAAGTCTTTGCGGGCTTTTAGATGTAGCTTTTCTTGACCATATTATCGTGGCTAAGAATTATCCGTGGTACTCCTTTGAGGAATATCCTTTTGACCTCTCAGACCCGGATAAAAACGAAGCCTTTATAGAATTTGCCTACGCCGCATATTTCAAGAACAGTCCGGAACTGTTCAGGCAATACTGCCTGAAACAAGGCTTCGAGATTAAAAGAAAATCATTCTGATGTTTTTTCGGAGAGAGCTTATAAAAAAAAATAACTTAATAAACGAGGTGTTAATATGAATAACCCACTTGAATTTGTTGTAAAATTGGCTTGGATTGTTGTTATCTCACTTTTTCTTTACAGCATATATGCTGTAGTAGCGTTCAAATCAAAACTGAGAAAGAATATACAGTATCTGAGGGAAACTGCCGAGACAGAGGAGGAATTTGAGGCAGTAAGACTGTCAGAGCGTCTTTGTAAAAAATTGCTTAACGCCGCAGCTCCGGTATCAGTTGTTTGCTTTTTAATATTATTATCTTTTATAATCGCCCTTTTTGATTTTGATAAAGGTTCAGGACTTTTTATTGTTACTATATTCATCATTTCGCCTGTCTGTATTGCGGTTTCAGCCATATTCTTTGAGCTTAATGTGAAAATACGCCATAGCTACGGAGTTTATGATACAAGCGAGGATTTGAAAGACCACGCCTGTGCCGCCGCCGCTTTTTACGGTATAATGTCCAACGCGAAAAAACTTGCAGGCTCGGGAAAACGCCAGACAGACTACTTCAAGTCAAAAAGCAAAAAAATCTGACATTCTATCATAAAAGTTTGTTATATCAACGCACATAGGGTTGTCTTATTTTCTATGTGCGTTGATTTTTTATGCCTTATAAATTAGCATTACTAATATAAACATTAGTAATGCTAATAGGAGTTTATTGTGATTGATTTAAAAGACTATCCTACAAAAGAGGATTTTGTGGAAGGAATACTTCGCTGTACGGCGGAATGTAGGGAAGTATTGAACGACGTCGAGTATCTCTGTAAAAGATATGTTGACGGAGATTATTTTATGACCGAGGAGCAGGTGGCAGAACTGCTCCATTGCGACATCGAGAATATTCCGAGGATGTCGTATTACCGTTCTTATGACCGGAGAGATGACAACAAATACAAGCGTTATTACAAAAGAATTGATGTAAACAATCTTCTTGCTTCAAGAAGAATTGAAATAAAAAACTAAAGGAGAAAAAAAAACAATGATTGGATACAAAGCGTTTGACGAGAACTTACAGTGCAGAGGATTCCAGTTTGAAGTCGGAAAGACTTATGAAACTGGCAAGAAAAAAGAAGAACTAGAACTTTGCACTGATACAGTTTTTCACTTCTGCCGTGAATTGCATAAAATTGAAAACGTAAGTGATTATTGCATTTCAAAGAGCCGAGTGTGTGAAGTAATTGCTGAGGGTGATGTTGTTACAGATGGAGATAAATATGGAACGAACAAGCTGTTTATTCTCCGGGAAATTCCTCGCGAGGAATTAGACAGGTATAACAATAGTAACAGCGGAGATAGTAACAGCGGAAATAGGAACAGCGGAAACTGTAACAGAGGAAATAGTAACAGCGGAGACTGGAACAGCGGAAACTGGAACAGCGGAAACTATAACAGCGGAAACTGTAACAGCGGAAATAGGAACAGCGGAAATAGGAACAGCGGAAACTGGAACAGCGGAAACTGGAACAGCGGAAATAGGAACAGCGGAAACTGGAACAGCGGAAACTGTAACAGAGGAAACTGGAACAGCGGAAATAGGAACAGCGGAAACTGGAACAGCGGAAACTGGAACAGCGGAGACTGGAACAGCGGATTTTTCAATACAGATTCCCCGCTTGTCCGCATTTTCAATAAAGAAACAAATGTTCCACGCAACGATATTGATTTTCCAAATTTCTTGTATTTTGACCTTACTGTTTGGGTTTCGCACGATACAGCAACAGACGAGGAAAAAGAGGAACACAAAATTGATATTGAAACCTGTGGCGGATTTACAAAGGCAATTCCTTATAAAGAGGCTTTCCGCAGGGCTTGGGATAAAGCAAGCAAAGAAGAGCATAAGAAACTCTTGGCTCTGCCTAACTGGGATAACGAGATATTCAAGGAAATCAGCGGAATTGACGCCGAGGCTGAAATTGCAAAGGAGGATTAGAAAATGAAATTTGATAAAAGTAAGGTTTACACCGCATTAAATGCGGATGAAGTAAGAATTGGGAGTAAGGGTTACTTTGCATCAACTATTGCTGATTTGCGTATTACTGTAGAAGGTGATTGGACACTTAGAGACGTGAAGGTTATACGTGATGATAATTGGGTATCAAGATTTGAGGACGACAACGGAGATTATTATAGTTTCTTCTACCTTGTTGAGGAACCTAAAGAAAATAGATTTCGTCCTTACAGTAATCCAGACGAGATGATAGAGGACTTCAAAAAACGATACAACTCTTATGGCGGCTGGAGCGGAAAAGACAATCCGATGTACAATCCGATAATTTGGGTAAAGCATAAAGAAACAAACTCTTCTGCGTTAATAACATTTTTTTCAAAGATAACCAATGCAGTTACTTTTGCTGATTCAGACAATCCTCACAGTTTAGGAATACTGTTTGAGCAGTTTGTCTACCTTGACGGCTCGCCGTGCGGAATTATGGAGGAATAAAAAAAATGGAAGAAACAACAAATAAAAGAGTAAGAATGAATATCTCGCTCACTGCGAAAGGTTTGGCACAATGGGATTGTACCGCAGAATTTGACAGTCCGGAAGAAAGTGCCAAAAAACTTGACGAAGCAATAAAACTGCTCCGCTCAACAATAAAACAAAACGGCTTGAAAGAAGCAGGAGATGTCGCATGAAACCAGAAGATATGAAAAAATTATGTACACCGTTCCCGGCAGACGATATTGAATGGCGTCTGCAATCCTGTGGAACAACTAAGACAGGGAATTTTTGGGGGAAAGTTCTTGCTTACATCACCTCAAGAGCTGTCCAGGACAGACTTGATGAAGTCTGCGGTCCGGACGGCTGGCAAACAACTATCAAAAAAGAAGGCGAAGCCTACCTCTGCACGCTTTCTATCCGTGTAGAGCATACGGACGGAACAACAGAATGGATAAGCAGGACTGACGGTGCGGACAGTACTGACATAGAAGCTGTAAAAGGCGGCATATCAGGAGCAATCAAGCGTGCCGCAGTCCATTTCGGAATCGGTCGTTATCTTTATAACCTAAAAGAAAACTGGGCTGAAATTTCGGAGAACGGAAAATTTTCCGGAAAAACAAAAGATAACCAATGGTTCAAATGGAATCCGCCAGCACTTCCGCAATGGGCACTCCCCGGCGGAACACCTCTGGCACAGGAAGCTCCTAAAGAGCTTTCAAAGGCGGATATGGAAAAATTCAACCACTTAAAAACATCGGCATATGAAATCTTGGCAAAAAAATCACTGCCGGAAAATATGCTGACAGAACTGGAGCATATCATTTTCACAAGGGATGTCGGTCGGCTTTCAAAATGTATAGATTATTCCAAAAATTTGCTTAAACAGCAGCAGGAGACAATCGCTTAAAAAAAACAATTAGGAGCTATATTCTCAATAGCTCCTAATTTATCATTTTCAATTATAGGATTTTTATATGACAGAAAAACTTTTAATAATCAACGGAAAACAAATTACGGAAAACGATGTAAAAAAAATGACGCTTTCAGATATTGCAAACCTGCAATTTGAAATGACCGCGGCTATAAACAGGGTGTCATTAAAAAAGAAAAGTGCTCTCTCGCGTAATCCGAAATCAGACGTATCTTCCTTTAACCGCGTAATAAATAAGATTACAGAAGCCGGAATTTGGGTCGGTGCTATAAAAAAGGAAAAACGCGTTGAAGCAAGCAGAACATATTTTATAAACCAGCGTTTTGTTGACATCGCAAGAAAAACAATGAAACCTAAAGATTTTGAAAAAATCTACACACAGGCGGAAAATGAAAGTAATTAAATGGAACTACACAAACAAAGAAGGACTTCCTTCCGAAGAAAAAGAATATCTGGTGGCTTATGCAAACCTCCGTAATCAAAAGAAATACGTAAGGGTCGATAAATGGGTGCACAACAGGAACGCATTTCTATCCGTCGATATGATGTGTGTTTACGCCTGGGCTGAAATCACGCCGCCGCCAAAAAACACAAAAATATTCTAATAAAAAAATCAAAAGAGGAGATGTATGAAATTTATTCATATAGCGGATATTCACGCCAGCAAAGACAGAAAAAATCAAACTCTTAAAATTCTGCAAACGTTGCAGGATTTCGTGTCTAAAAATTCTGATATTGATTTTATCGCTATCGCAGGAGATTTTTGGGACACCACAGTAACGAACACAAAATCAAGCGGATTTTCCGATATTGTGGACGCGATGAATGTTCTTAACAAGCTATGTCCTGTAAGAATGATTTACGGCACGGCTGGACACGAGGCAAATGGAAGTCTCGATGTATTTAAAATACTTGGAATCGAAGTCCATTCTGAAATCGAATTTTCAGATAAGGATAAAATCTTATGGATTCCGGAGCCTAGGAAAAGCCTGTTCATAAAAGAAACCCAGGAAGAAACTAATATCGCCATAAAGCAATATTTGCAGAAAATCTCCGAATATACAGATGTGAACGCCGTTGTTGTCCACGGAGAAATAGAAGGAGCTTTTTACGACAATGGAAGTGCCTGCAACTCCCCTATCTCTATACCTCGCTCTCTGTTAAAGCATACCAATGCGAAATATATTGCGGCAGGTCATATCCATACACCTCAGATAATAAAAGATATAAATTGTTACTATGTAGGAAGTTCCGCCCCGTTGAATTTCGGCGAAACACACGACGGACATTTCAATGTTGTTACAATCAATGAAACTGCCACTGTAGAAGAAATCAGCTTTGGGTTTCCGCAGAATGTAACCATAGAAATTCCTATGTCAGATATTCCTGTAATATGTAAAAATGATTTTACAAATAAGAATATCAAGATAAAACTGCTCTGCGATTCAAAAGTCAATAAAAAGGCAGTTGAAAAAGAAATCACAGAAAAAACACACTGCACTTCCTGCAAAGTCAACCCGGAATATAAGAACAATATATCTATCCGCTCCAGAGAGATTTTGACTCAAAAATCAATAACAGACAAACTGAAAACCTATGCCGCCGTGAACGGAATAAAACTTTCCCAGCACGCCTTGAAGATTGCACACAATCTTGAGGAGAATATGCTGATAAAATACCGTTTTCCAAGCCACTCTTTCAGACTTCTTTACGCCTCAATAAAAGGAGCGATTGGAATTGAAAAACCGGAAGTAAACCTGGACTTTTCAAAATACTCGCCTGGAGTTATTGTGATGACAGGTCATAACGGTGCCGGAAAAACAACAATCCTTGAAAACCTGCACCCTTACCCTTGTATGCTCACACGCTCCGGAAAGCTCCGGGACCATTTCTCTGCACACGATTCACACCGTATTCTTGTTTATGAAGATGAAACCGGAAAAAAGTACAGAATCACGATGCAGATTATCGCGGATATAAAAAACGGTTCTGTAAAATATTACGTTGAAACTGATTCCGGAAACGGCTGGCAGCCTGTACCCGAATGCGACGGCAACTTGGATTCCTACAATAAATATATCGAAGAAACTTTCGGTTCTCTCCCTTTATTTATGAGGACATCTTTTTTTACCGACAAAGAGACAAACTCCTGTCCGGATATTTCAAAAACCACAAAATCCGAAAGAATGGATTTGTTTTCAAAGCTCGCAGGAACAGACCATTTTGCCACGCTTTGTCAAATCACAAAGGATTCTGCAAAAGATATTTCATCGCAGATAAAAAATCTTTCACTTGCTATAGGAAGCAAGCCGGATTGTCTGAAACTGAAAGACACACTTCTTGAAAAACGCTCAAAGACAGAAGAAAGTATTGAGGAGAATATCAAGATTTTGCAGGCTAAAAAAGAAATCTTTTCAAAATTAAGAAGAAAAGATATTGAATATCAAAAATATCTTGCAAAAGAAGAATCCAGCAGGCTTTTAGTCGAGCAGTACAAAAAAGAAATCGAAGAAAACAATCTTCTTCTAGAAAAAATAAAAGAAGATAAATCCTTGACGGTTTCTTTGGCGGAACACGAGCACGATATTCTTCTGTTCAAAGATTTTTCAGAAAAGTCGCAGTCGCTGAAAACCGACCTGTTTAACTTGCAGGAAAAATTATCGCCTGTTGACAAAAAACTTAACGAACTTGAGCTTCAAATTGCGGAAAAGAAAAGACAAATTTCAGAAATAGATTCCGGAATAAGAATAATCCAAAACGACCTTATCCACGAAGAAGAGCATATTCATCTGGATTCTACGGAAGTTTGCCCTGTCTGCGGTGCAAAACTGTCAATTGAAAAACAGGAGGAACTGAATGAAAGTCTTTGCGAGTCAAAAAAAATTATAGAGAAACTGAAAAAAGAAATTTCTCTTAAAAATTTGGAAAAGAAGTCTTTCCTGTCAGAAATTGAAGCTGTAGAAAAGGATATTGAAAAAGAAGAATGTAAAAAATCTGCTCTTGCAGACGAATTCAAAGCCTTGAAAGATGACCTGCAAAGATGTGTTTCTTCGTTGCAAAAGTTTTATGACGACAAGATTGATATACTTGCAAATTCCAAGCCTCTTTTCTCTGACCACGATGCAAAGATTGCTCAGATAGAAACGAAAAATTCGGAACTAAATTCCGAGATAAAAAAACAGACACCAAAGAATGTTCCGCAAGATGTTTCAGAGCAATTAAAAGCCGCAGAGAAAGAAGTCGAGGAATACCTGGAGAATGACAAAATACTGTCGAATGAGCTTCAAAAAATAGACCTCAGCATAGAGACCGCCGATAAAAATCTGAAAGAAATAGAAGAGGCTGAAAAAAACATCTCTTCATTGGAGAAAGACCTTGAGGATTATGAGGTTCTGACAAAAGCGTTTTCAAACTCAGGTATACAGGCACTGGAACTTGAGGCGACTATTCCTAAAGTCATCGAGATAGCAAATGACATTCTTCATAATTCCTATGGCGATAATTTTACCATAAATTTTTCTTCGACACATCAAGGCTCCACGAAACTTATTGAAGATTTCAATATCACAGTTTTCAACGCAACGAAAAACCGTGAAGTAACACTGGACTACGTTTCAGCCGGAGAGCTTGTCTGGATAAAGCAAGCCTTGTATTATGCGTTTTCTGTCTCACGTCAGAACAATACAGGGTTCAGCTTCCTGACAAGGTTTATGGACGAATCCGACGGTCATCTCGATTCCGCAATACGCGTAAAATATATGCAGATGATAAACGCCGCACATATCGCAGGAAACGCCTCGCAAACGATACTCATAACCCATTCGCAGGAAATAAAGGACGTTGCGGAGCAGGTTATAGAGCTATAGTTTTTTTGCTAATACATATATTAGTATTGTAGTTTTTTACTAGTATATGTATTAGTATAACTAATATGAAAAAGATTTGTTTAAGAACTTTAGTTGCTAAAACATCATCTGACTATGTATTAAAGCCTGCCACTCCTGCGGACAAGACCGCCCTTGATATGTTTTTTCAAGAAAACCTCGGAAAATATGTAACTGTTACTTGCTCACAAAGAAAAGGAACAAAGACTTATGACCAGGTAAAAACTATATGGGCATTGATTTATATACTTTACGAATCAATGAACGGCGGCAAGCCCAACACGGAGCAGGCGGCTGCCTTATATGCGGCACTTATCGAGGATTACGCCCCTAGAGAGCCTAATCCGCTCCACGCAGGAGAGACACAGCCTGTTACCCTTTCCCGAATGTCAAAACAACAGGCGGCTGTTTTTATACAAAGCATAATAAATGAAATTTCTCTTTATCATAAGCTCTCGGAAGACGCCCAGATAGATTTACAGGAACTGTTCGCGTCTTTCCAGGAATATAAGAGTGATTTCTCAGAAGACCCTGTGGATTTCAAGGAAAACGGCGAGATGTGCTCCATTGATGAGTGGCTGGAAAGAAATCCTGTTTCTATGGCTTCCGGCAGAACAGAAAACCTTGAAATTGCACATATTCTGACAAGAGGTGCATATCCTCAGTTTGCAGAGTGCACTTGGAATATGGTCCGTCTTACACACGAAGAGCATATCGGGATTATGCACAACAAAATAAACCACAATGGAGAAATCACAAAAGACGAATGGGATTTATTCCTCCAAATTTATCCGCATTTAAGAAAAAGAATAGAAAAAGCAAGAAGCATTGCATATAAAATAGACCAGTTAAACAACAGCACGACTACCGGAAACATTGCGGCACAGGCAATTTAATCTTCTGCTTGTCATTCATAATAATAATCGGGAGGTGTATTATTATGAATGATAACTTTTGTAAAACCTGCGTCTTTTCGTTATTGTCCGAAGAAAAACAGTCTACAAGGCTTCCGGAAAAACCTGTAAATCTCAAATCTGTAATATTCAAAAATATTGCGAAAAATATTTCTCTCTTAGATACAGATGAGGAAAAATTGTATTGCACAAACGAAAATAACGCTTCAAAGGATTTTGTAACAGGAGAAAATATCCCGGTCCTGTGCGACAGCCTAAACCATTATGGAGAATGTCTTTTCCATAAGACCCGGCAAGAGTTAGACAAAGAGCAGGAAGATAAAACTGCCAATAAGGAACAGACTAAAACAACCGGAAGCGAGCCGGAAGTAAATCCGGATGAAACTACAGAAAAAGGCACTGAACTGTCAGACACAGGAACCGAGTAAAGATAAAAAAAAATGACAAAAAAAGAATTAGCAAAGTATTTTGATAAAACTTACCAATGTATTGAAAATGCTTTTTTGGCGGCAAAAAAAGAACACCCGGAACTAAGGACAAGAGACAGCTTTGACGGCTGTATAACTGTCGATTACACATTGGATGAAATTCTAACTGTAATACCATATTTGGTTTTCAAAGTCTCAAATTTAGAAATCGAGCTTCTTAAAGAAAACTTTATCCACAGAAAAGAAGATTACGTTTCTTCTAAAAAGGAATTTGACCCTATGGTTCCGGGAATGAAAAAATTTCTTGAGGAAACAAAAGATTATCATTACAGACCTTGCTGCGAGACTTGTGCGTACTTATCCGCAAAACCCTTCAGAACCACAAGACTAAAACCGTTCTGTTCTTTCTATCAGTTTTTTATGCACTTGAAAAGCATTGATATATTTCACGATTACTGTAAAACTTATCAATACAAAAAAAGAGAACCTGTCATCTGGTACAAGGAAAACGCCCCTGTGGACCAGGCTAACTTCAAGGCAGGAATTGATACAGACAACAAGGTTGAAATAGATTTTTAAGCCTTATTTTGAAAAAACTATGTTAGCGTGAGAGCAAGCCTCGTGAAGAACTTTTGAAGCCGTGTCTTTCGCTTTTACAGGCTCCCTCGTGCATATATTCATAAGACAGCACTGGTTGCATTTTATTCCTTTACAGCCGTTTCTTTGAATATAAAGAAGCTGGTTTCTGAATAATTTTCCAACCCTTGCCAGCTTTTCTTCATTACAGTCCATTCCGTTGTCCTTTTATTTGTATTGATAAAAGATTTGCAGCCCTTCCTTTTTATAAAACTGCAAATTCTCTTTCGTCTGCTTTTCTGATTCCGAAACAAAAAGATAGACAATCCAATGTCCGGAATCAGATGACTCCTCAATGAAAGAAGTCGGAATTTTTAACAGAAGTTTGTTCAGTTCCTTTTCAGCCTCTTTCTTTGTGAGGCATACCTTGTACAATATCCGGTGCAGTTTCATACACCTGTCGAGCCAAATCCACCTTTACCGCGTGAGCTTTCCTGTGCGTAAAGTTTTTCTTCATCTACAATTTCAAGCTCGTCCTTAATATAAGGAATATGCACAAACTGCGTAATTTTCTGTCCGTACTTAATGCTGACTTTCTTGTTGGAAGTATTCATAATACCAATGCCAACTTCTCCCTGGTAGTCCTCATCAACTACTTTGGCAGTTGGCACAATTCCTTCTTTTGTCGCAAGCCCGGATTTCTCCCACGCGACAAGTGCGGTTCCGGGATTTATCGAAACTCGGAAGCCGCTTGGAATACATACCCTTTCGTGAGGCTTTAGGACAATAAAGATATTGTCCTCGCAATCTTCAAGCGGGGTTTTATTGAATTTTTCGTAATGAGCCTTGAACGTCTCCGAGTGTTTAGGAACGTAAAAATCCCATCCGGCAGAACCGCAGGTTCCTTTTGTCGGCACAATAAGAGACCCTTCCGGGTATTCCTTTATTGCCGATATTTTCAGTATATTGCACTCGCCTGTATGTACGATTTTGAATCCCAAGGCAGGAAGCGATGTGTCCAGCAGGACTTTTACTTTCGTTTTCTTGAGAAAGTAACCGTTTCCGTTGTCATTGATTTCAAGCATTTTACTGAACAAAAGGTTCTGCAAAATTTTATCCAGCAGCGAAAAGCCAATTTTAATTTCGTGCAAGTTACGCTTGTTTCTTGTTTTTATAAAAAAAGCAAGAATAGCAATATAAGATTCAAAAAAATAAAAAGCTCTGTTCTTCAAACAAGTTCTCCTTTAAAGATATTTATCAGTAACAAGACTTCATTCGGAATTTTAGAAGGGAATATCTTCTTGATAGTCGACAAATCCTGCCGGAGCCGCATTTACAGGAGCCGGAACCTGCTGTGGCTGATTAGGCTGGTTTCCGTTTCCATTAGGTTTTCCGCCTACAAGCTGGATATCCTCGACAAGAATATAGACCTTCGAGTTTTTCTTGCCGTCTTTTTCCCAGCGTTCCTGTCTGAGTTTTCCGGAAACAGCAACCTTTGTTCCTTTTGTAAGATAGGGAGAAAGTGCCTGTGCGACTTTTCCCAAAAGCCTGCAATCAAAAAAGTTTACTTCCTGTTCGTAAACATCGTTCTTTTTCTGACTGTAATTGTTAGCAACTCCCATAGTGCAGATGTTGAAGCCATTTCCTACAACCTTTAACTCCGCGTCTTTTACGAGAGTTCCAATAATTGAAACCGTGTTTAAGTCTGTCCGAACTTTGTCTGCCATTTTTTTTATAGCTCCTTATTAGTATTTTATATTTTTTATAAATTATAAATACAATTCACTAATATTTTCAAGATTATTATATTTGCTTTTTATATTTATAACCTGTTTTTATATATTTTACTAATACGAAAGTTTTAATAATTTGTAATTAAAACCTCTTTGGTTGTCTCCGGCAATTTCTCCTTTGACCTCTTTATCGAATATTTCATAGCAAGATTATGGATTTTGTAATCACGCTCGCTAAGCCATTTTGAGAGAAGCCGGTTTCTTCTGCCTTTATGTTCAAGCACATTGGAGAACGCAAAACGGACTGAACGAGAATTTAATCTGTCCAGGACATTGTAGAGTTTTATCTCAAGGGCTTCGTCCCAGCCAGTAAAACCTCTTTTTCCGTCATTGTAAGAGGCTGTTGTGATTAAATACGGTGGGTCGCAATAGACAAAATCATCAGAGCCAAATGATGACAGGTCAAAATCGTCAAACGCAGCTGACGAGAATTCCACGTTTTTAGCCTTTATCGCTTTTATAAAATTTTCGAGGCTCTCTTTTTGATGGCTGTTGAAATGACACGTTCCAAATGGCTGGTTGAATTCGTGCTTGTTGTTAAAACGTATCTGATTGGAAAAACAGAAAGAAAGCAGCACGAACAAATCCAGCGGATTTCTGTATTCGTTGTAATATCGCCGCATAGCGACATATCCGTCTTTGTTCGCAGGAGAAAGGTTATATTCCGCGATTTTATTTTCGATATGCGAGATAACCTGTTCTGAACTGAACTTTTTTAACGCCTTGTAAAAATCAATTATATAAACCAGATTGTCATTAAAAATAACTTTTTCCGCGTTTACGTTCAGTCCGACAGTGCAGCTTCCGCAGAATAAATCGACAAACGTTTTTATGTTAGCCGGAAACAGAGGAATGATTTGCGGAAGCAGACGTAGCTTGCTGCCCATATAATTCATAGGCGAAGAAATGTAGGAAGATGCCATTAAAAAACCATAAAAACCAACCTCTCTTAATTATAAATATGGCTCAATCATTTTCGTGTCCACGGTGGAGTTTTTCAAGGACTTTTTCGCGGGCGTTCTGTTTTTCCGTTTTACGCTCCAGCTCCTCGATTTTCTTTAGGTAGTCCTTTAGGATATTCTGAGTTTCCAGACAGGCTTCTTTCAGCAGCTCCGTGTCAGCACAGAGAGTGTCGGAGCAATCCTTGATTAAATTCAAGGCGTCATAGACGTGCAGTCCGTAAAACAAATCCGAAACAGGACTGTCCTCTTCTTGTCGTATTATCATATCTGCTAATATAACTCATTTCACAAATCTATTCTACTAATACGAATTGTCAACCTAAATTCCGCAAAAATCCTTCCACAATCAGGTTTTCCGCATACGGCTTTTCCACATACGGTTTTTCCGCACGCGGGTTTTCTGCATACGGTGATAAATTTTCTGTACAAAATATTGAAAATGAACAAAAAAAAGGAAAAAAGGTGAAAAAAAATAAAAAAAATATTCAATAACAGATAATTATATTTTTATTATTTATATATTTTATAAAGAAATATCCACTAATACACGAATTAGCGATACAAATGTAGTAGTTGACACGGTTTTTATTTTTCGCCTTATATATAAAAAGGGGTTTCCCCCAGACCCCCTTTCTGAAAAACATTAAATCCTGTCAACCCAACATCCTACTCTCTAATATAACAGAACTTTACGCAACCCTTCGGGGTTGCCACGAGCGTCAGCGAGTGCTGAGGTTGTCTTATACAGACTGCTTCCTTTTCCAAGATACAGCTTACCTCGACTCCTTCCGGGTTTAAGGCAAACTGTCTTCTTTTTCAAAGAAGCAAAGCCTTCTCCTACCTCTCTTTCTCTAAAAAATTTACGTTATGCAGGTCTTATAAACTGACGTTTATAAGACGTAAATTACTCTCTACGTTCGCAATTTACAAAGACTGAATAATTCTTTAAATCAAAAAGAAGAGAAGAGATAGTATCTATTACAAATTCTTTCTTGTCTTCTGATAGTGCTTCTATCTCTTTCATCAGAACATACATATCTTTTGACAAGAAATTCTTATCTTCCTTGCCTGTTAATATCCATGCTACTGACACTCCGAAATAATCTGCGATTTGTCTGCATACTTTATTTGAAGGCTCTCTGTTCTGATATTTTCTTTCTGCGAAATAACAAGGAGATAATCCTAAATCAATGGCAACCTGCTTATTAGTAAGACGCTGTTTTTTTATTAAATAAAAAATTCTGTCTAATATCGACATTGCTGGCAATTCTTCCATTCCCTACTCCTTCATAAAAACATCTACAAGATTTTCCTGTAAAGAATAAACTTCCGGAAACATATCCGGCTTCCAGTTTGTATAACGTTCAGTCATACTCCCTTTTCCGGAAGAATGACCCATAACTGCCTTTACCTTTATTTCAGTTACATTGTTCGCTAAAAGGTAAGTGTTAAAGAAATGTCTCCAGGAATGAGTGCAAAGCCCTCTCTGCTTACGTTCTTCTTCCATTCCCAAATTACCTAAAACTTTTTTCAGCTGCCGCATAACAACGGTTCCTGACACTTTCCCAAAGCAGAATTCCTCACTGGTTCTGTTCAGCTCGTTTTTCAGGGCTATATAAAGTTTTTTAGGAATCGGAACCTTTCTTTTTTCTTTGGTCTTACAAGGACACAGAACACCTCTGTAAATCTGTTTGCTTACATCAATGTATTTCTCTGTCAAAGTCTTTTTGCTTATGGCGAAGATTTCGCTTATTCTCATTCCTGTTACAGCCGCCGTAACGCTGATTAGCTTGAATACAGGCGATTCCCATTCAGAGTTGAATATCTTCACAGCTTCATCGTAAGTAAAGCCGTCTCTGGTATCGGCGTCCGATTTTAACGGTCTTATTCCCCTTAACGGGTCGAACATAAGAATGTTGTCAGCCAAGGCATAATCTGTGATAATCCGTAACACTCCGACGATGTTATTGACTGTCTTTCTTGACAGCCCTTTGGACTGAATAAGCTCTGTTCTGAAATGTTTCACATTGCTGGGTTTTATATCGCAGAGCTTGTACTTTGCAAAGAACGGAAGAATGTGCTTCGCAAGCGTCTGTCTGTATTGAACTATCGTTGACAATGAAAGTGCAGGTCTTTCAGGCGTTCCCTCGCTCATTTTGTCCTCCAGCCAAGGAGAACCGTCGTCAAACCATTTGTTAGCATAATAGCCAAAAAGAAGATTGGAGCCACCGTAAAGAATCCCTTTTTGTAACAAATCATCGCAATAAGCCCTTGCCTTCATTTTTGAATGACACCCGGTACTTTTTCCTGTGGCAAGGGTTCCGTCCGGCTTGTAAGCCCTGTAATACCAGATTATTCCTGATTTGAAATTTCTTTTGTAAAGAAAATACGCTCCATGCATTGCTTTTTTTTAGAGAGGGATATATACTAAATGTTGACCAAACATTTTTGACAAATATAAAGAAAAGTTCTCTAACTTCTTATAGAGCAAGAAGTTAGAGGTACATCTCCTAGCAGAATTGAACTGCTGTTGTCGGGATGAAAAATCAAAGCCCTTGTAACCGTATATCTTTTAATGATGTAGGTTATAGGATAAAGCATTAAGAAATGATATACAAGTTCGTTTCTTAATATTTTATTTGTGCACTTTTTTGTACACTTGTTTTTTTTTATCCCTCTCTTCTACCTCCTTTTCTTTGTAATTTTGTTTCAAAAGGTGTTTGCAGTATGACTAATACCGATATTTGCCCTACTAACACATCTTGTATTTTTAAGTTCGGCAGACGGTAAAAGAAATTAAGATTTTTAGGAGGTTATAACTCTTTTTTATAAAAAAAATATTTTCAGAAAATCACGGACTGAAAATAAAAAGAACAGATAAAAAAAAGAAAAACTAATCAAAGGTATTTTATGCCGCTTTTATCTGTGGCGGCATATCGGAAGTCGTGAGCCGAGTACCTTTGGTTAGTTTTTTTTTGTTAAAGCGAAAAGTACAGGTTTTGTCCTGTTTTTATCCCGTCCAAAAGAATGAAAAAACGTTTAGCCTAAAGGAACGAGGTTTTTTATGAACGAGATTTTAACAGTGCAAGACGTGGCGAAAATGCTTCAAATATCGGAGCAGACAGTAAGAACGCTGACCGTAACAAATCAATTGCCTTCGCACAAGATAGGCAACATTGTCCGTTACAACAGAAGCGAGCTTCTGTCTTTAATGGGTGGAGAGTTCCAGTCAGATGTAATTCTTGACTGGCTTGTAAAACAAATAGAGATAAGAAAATCTATGGGAGGACGAAAATGGTGAGATTCATTGCAGAAGAGAATATTCCGGAGGAATGTTTTGAGAACACTTTTTATGATGTTCTGGTAAAAAAGATAGACAATTGTCTGGACGCGGCAGAAAGATGCAGTGCTGATATGAAAAAAATGTGGAAGCTAAAGGCGGAGGAAATAAGGGAAAGCATCAAGTTCTATTCGTTTGAAGAGCTTATGCAGGTGGTCTGAAAAAAAAAGAATAAATGTGCTGAGGAGATTTTTATGGGTTCAGATGAAGTTATTTTTATAAAAAATGAAAAAAAAGCAAATTACACTGTCATCCACAATGGCTATGTAAAAAATCCAAGATTAAGCTGGGATGCAAAAGGAGTGTTCACCTACATTCTTTCCCTTTCTTCTGATGAAGCGATAAACCTTGAGGAAATTTCAGGACATTCTACGGACGGAATGACAATTCTCCGTTCCGCGATAAAGGAACTTGAAAAAGAGGGATATATCAAAATTTCAAAAGAGAGGAATGAAAACGGCTCTTTTGCAGGAATAAGATACGAAGTATTTGAAAATGGAGCGGAACAGCCCCAGGAGACCGTATCGCAGAAAACTTCTGAGCCTATAACAAAAAAGGCTTCTGAACCTGTAGCAAAAAAGACAAGAAAAATCTCAAAAAAGAGCGGCACATTGTTAAAAAACGAGGAGATTGATGAACTCTTAAAAAACGAGCCTCAAGAAAATATTTTTGCCTGCAAAGAAATAGTAAATACGATTTTTCTGATAAACAAAAATAACGACCCTAAATATTCCCGTTCTGAGCTTTATTTAAGAAACAGAACGAAAGATTTGGTTTTATTTCTTAAAAAGTCGGAGCGTTCCGCCCAGGAAGCAAAAAATGTCTACAACTTCGTTATTCAGGATAACTTCTGGAAAAACGTAGTAAAGACTACAGAAATTTTTATCCGCAACTATGAAAAAATTCTTCAAAAAATGAAAAGTGTTCAAAGTTACAGCGGCTCAAAACAGAACACGGCTTATAAGGCGTATAACGAGCAAAATTATTATGAGGGGGAATTTTAAGTGGTTGTAAATGGACACGAAGTAAAAAAAATTGACCTTTCTAAAATGCTGAATATCAATGCAGATGAAATGGACATTGAAGAAAAAAACGATGTTTCAGAAAAAGAGATAGCGGTTTCGCTCCGGGAGTCAAATCTTATGAGTAATATTCCTAAGAGATTTTACGATTGCAAATTTGGCGGCGAACTAAATGATATTGAGGCATCGGTAAAGTCCTTCGCGTTAAAAGATGTCAATGACAAGGCTATTCTGCTGATTGGTGCCACAGGAACAGGAAAAACGACAGTTTCCGCGAGTGCAATGCACGAGAGGGCTATCCGAGGAATGAACAGCGGGCTTTATCTTTCAATGCGTTTTTTTATGCCTATGCTGAGAACATCAAGGTCGTTTTCCGCCAAAGAAAGCGAATATGACCTCCTGCAAAAATATATCGAGACACCGTTTCTTGTCATTGATGAAGTCGGAACTGCGACCAATATCGTCGAGGAAAGCGAATTTTTAAGGACGGTTATTGCAGGTCGATATGACAATAATCTGCCGATTATCTTTATTTCAAACCTGTCTGTAAGCAAGTTCAAGCTGCTTCTTATGGGCAAACGTCCGGAAGATTTCTTGACGGAAGAAGCGAAAGCACAGTTTTTGAAAGCGATTGAGGCAGACCCGATTATAAACCGACTGAAATCAATCCTGTCTATTCTTGTGTTGAATGGGCAGAGCCGGAGGTAAATCGCGTGATACTGCTGCTGAAAGAAGATTCTGATTTTATCAGACGCGTTTTATTGCCGTTCGCTGAAAGCCAATACTTTTTAACAAAAGTCGCAATAGCAGAGGCAAAAAATTCTTACTACAAAAACTCTGTGGAAGAAACTGACATAACAAAAAAAGAAGAGGCATTACAAAGATACAAAAACCGTATTGATGAAATCGCGGCTGATTATAAAAAAGACCACGATGTTTTTGAAAAGTGCTTTTCATTACTTCAAAACGGTTCCGACTTAGGAAGCAAAAAAAATGAATAATATACCGTCAAAAGATTTTTACAGCGAAGACTACGAACAGGCTCTTGTCGCCTGTCTACTGATTGACAACTCGGTAATTGACTTAGTTCAAGGGATGTTGAGTGAAGACGCTTTTTATTGCTCTAAATATAAATTGCTTTTCAAGACAATTCTTGCTGATTTTACAGAAAACGGAATCTCAAATATCCTTTCAGTAAAAGAGCGTCTGCCAAAATTTGACCCGGTGGTTCTTGCGGAAATTACAAGTTCTATTCCCTCAGCGGCGAACTGGGATTTTTATGCGAATAAAATAAAACAATTCTATATCGCAAGACAGCTGAGGTCTAAATTAAAGGAAAAACTAGGGCTTCTTACTCCTGAAAACACAATCGATACATTGCAGGACTTGGACTCATCTCTTACATCTTATATGAGCTATGAAAACGGCAAGACAACAGCAAAAGACCTTATGCCGCAGCTGGTCGAGATGATGCAGAAAAATATGAAAAACAAAAGCCCTTATCTTGGCTTCCATACAGGATTTGAAAATCTTTCGGATATTCTTGACGGCATACAGCCTGGAAAACTTTATACAGTAGGAGCAAGACCTTCTGTCGGAAAATCAGCATTTGCCGTCCAGTTAGCGGCGAATTTATGCGAAGAAGGTGTCGGTGTCGGAATTTTCTCACTGGAAATGTCCGCGGTCTCTATCGGAACAAGGCTTATTGCGTTCAAGTCGGGAATTCCGATTTCCCATATTCAGCACGGATGGGTCGCACATTCCCAGGCGAACCTTACAAAGTTAAATATCGCAATGGATAAAATTTATGACTACAATCTCACAATTTACGACAGTAATATTTCAGATGAAAAAGAACTGGTTTCAAGAATTAGAGTGGACGCAAAAAAAGGCTTAAAAGTTTTTATCCTAGACCACTTAGGATTACTTCCTTGTTCCAACACATCGCTAAAAAGAAATGAACAGGTAGGAATTATCACAAAAAAGCTCCAGCAGCTAGCAAGGGAGCTTAATATCGCGGTTATAGTCCTGTGCCAGGTAAACAGAGCCGCAGAAGGCAAGCCGCCGTCTCTTGCGGACTTAAAAGATTCGGGAACTATCGAGGAGAATTCGGACATTGTAATGTTTATACACAGGGCAAGAGCCACAGGAAACGAGATAGAAATTCCGACAGACTTGGCAGTCGTAAAAAACAGGGACGGAAAGTGCGGAACCGCAAAAATGAATTTCGTTCCTTCGATGACCAAGTTTGAAGAGATTAAGGATAAAAAAGAAATATAACAGATTTTTTAAAGATCGGAAGAGCACACGTCTGAACTCCAGTCACTCTCGCGCATCTCGTATGCCGTC
>ERZ869983.220-NODE-220-length-19664-cov-8.805126_pt1 | contig 19664 bp, 14 predicted proteins | sample MGYA00521106_ERZ869983 | MGnify/ENA primary metagenome ERZ869983 (study PRJEB32232, sample SAMN07284972) | human gut metagenome | biome: human-associated habitat; material: feces | host: Homo sapiens | place: Tanzania | collected 2014-04-05 ...
TTATTTCTGTCACATACATGCAAGCCTATATACAATCAGAACTTTCCTTCTTTAAATGCTCGCATCATCTCATTCGTCAAACTAAAATCATTCGGCTGAAGTTCAATCTCATCGCGGCTTTTCCATTCAGCAAGTTTCAATTCCGAAGCATCCATATGAATCTGGGTATCTCCATCCACTTCACAATAAAAACCAGCCAACAGATCATCGACAACACCCCAAGGCTGAGATTTATAATATTGAATATTCTTCACACGAATACCAGCTTCTTCCATGACCTCTCGTGCAACAGTCTCTTCCAAGGTTTCACCAATTTCTGTAAATCCGGCGATCAGGGCAAATGGAGTGAATCCTTTGCGGTATTTTGTAAGCAGGATCTTGTCACCATTTTTAACACCAACAATCACAGCAGGCACGATTCTTGGATAGATCAAATGACCGCAAGATGGGCATTTTAAAGCACGTTCTGTAGAAGAATGAACAGTCTTGTGTCCACAGCATCCACAGAAACGGTTTGTGCGATACCAGTTATAAAGATGTAAACCAGTGATCGCAGCAAACGTGCGGTATTTTGGACCAATCTGTAAATTGCGAAGCTCGCGGACTGTATTAAATTCATAATCTTCAGGGATTTCTTCAGGAGCTTCATTTAATAAGAAATAATTGTCATCATCCACAGAGAAAAGATATGTAAGAGTTTCCGCTGTAACATGAGCATCATTCACAAAATCACTCAGTCTAGGGAATGATAAAAATAGATGTTCCTCATTTAAAAGAGTTGGTCTTGCAAGTTTCTTACCATCACCGGTATAGATCATTTCGTCCAGAGAAAACAGATCTTCCTGTCCCATTTCTTCTAAGTCTTCTTTCTTTAATAAACGATGAAGAAGCCCGTCCTGTGTAAAATATAAAATAATGCTGTCAGCATCTGGTTTTTGATCTGGGTGATATTGATTGTTTAGTTTATGTGGATAAATATCTTGTATCATAAGTAATTTAAATTTCCTTTCTTCTATAAATAGTATCAAACAAAAAAAGCACTTTCATCATAACAGAATCATAAGAAAATGAACAGAAGAAAAATGATATATCATAAATGAAAAAGAAAGTTATGTACGAAATAAAAAAATGACCAATGTTCAATAAATTGTTGACTTTTATCAAAGAAGTGCATATAATAACCAATGATTTAAGGAGGCATGACCTCTATTTAAGTAACAAAAATGCAAGGAAGGAGCAGCTGTGATCATGTTAAAACGAGAATGGCAGAAAATTTCGAAGAACCCCTGGATGATTATCATTTTGATCGCGATCATTACGATTCCTGCAATTTATACATCTGTATTCCTTGGTTCCATGTGGGATCCATATGGAGATGCAGATCAATTACCAGTAGCGGTAGTCAATCACGATAAGAAGGTAAATTACGAGGGAAAAACCTTACAAGTAGGAGATGATCTGGTAAAGAATCTGAAAGATTCAGGATCACTGGATTTTCATTTTGTAAGTGACAAGAAAGCAGAGGAAGGATTGAAGAGTGGAAAATACTATATGATCATTTCCATTCCAGAAAATTTCTCAAAAAATGCAACAACATTAATGGATAAGAATCCAAAACAGATGAAACTGACATACAAGACAAACCCAGGTACGAACTATGTAGCATCCAAGATGGATGACAGTGCTATGGCGAAGATTGAGAAGTCAGTCAGAGAAAAAGTAACAGAAACCTATGTAAAGACCGTATTTGACCAGATCAAGACAGCCGGAAGCGGTTTCCAGAAAGCAGCAGATGGATCTAAAAAGATTGAAAGCGGTGCGAAGAAGCTGAAAGCTGGAAATGATACGATCGAACAGAATTTAAAAAAATTAGCATCCAGCACATTAACATTTCAGAAAGGAGCAAAATCACTTTCTGTAGGACTAAAAACATACACAGCAGGTGTAGCCAAAGTTGATAGTGGAGCAAAATCTTTAAAATCAGGAACAAAGACATTGAAAAATGGAGTCGCAGCCCTGCAGACAGGAGCAACTCAGTTATCCAATGGTTCTAAGTCCTTAAAATTAGGAATCTCCCAGTACACAAATGGAGTCAGCACAGCACAGGCTGGAAGCAAACAGCTTGCAGCGAATAATAAAACATTAAACGCAGGTGTTGAAAAATTATCCAGTGGAAGCAAGGATTTAAAAGATGGAACTGGAACATTATCAGCAGGCCTTAAAAATCTGTTAGGTCAGACAAAAGAAACATCCAATGGACTTGGAACTCAGTTAAAAGAAAATGAAGCGAAGAAAGATGGAATTATAAGCAAACGGAGCAATTTCGATACACAATTAGAAGCATTTAATACAAAATTAAATGAATTAAATCAAATGCTTTCCGCTGGATCAGCCACATCAGAGACATCAACACAGACAGCAGATAATGAAACAGCGAAGAAGGCAGCAAACAGTGCAGCAAATGCAAAGTCAAGTGTATCTAACTTAAACAGCAAAGTAAGCAAGTTAAAGAATTCATCTGTACTTGATAAATTAAGCGAAGAAGATAAAAAAGCATTATTAGCTGAAATCGATGAAGTAGACAGTGCAGCATCTGATGTCGAAAATAATGTTGATGAAACATATACAAATGCACAGAAAGCAGCAGATACGAAAACAACAGCAAAAACACAGTCTGCAAGTAGTGAACAGCAACTTGCAACGGTGAAAGCATATGTTAGTTCTTTAGCAAAATCATCTAAGCAACTTGCGGAATCATCTCAGACACTTTCTGGATATGAAAAAGCGATGATGAATGGTCTGTATGAAGGCTTAAACGAAGTAAAAACAACATTAGACCGTCAAGGAACAACTCAGGATACAATGGGTATGATCCAGGCGTTAACTCAGTTATCAGAAGGTGCTACAAAAGTACAGACAGGAATGACAACCTTAGAATCCGGAATCAACGACAGCACAAGCGGATTAAAGATTGGAATTGCAAACTATACAGCAGGAGTTGAAAGTCTGAACACAGGACTTACAACATTAACAAACAACTCCAAAGCATTAAATAGCGGAGCAACTCAGCTGAATAGTGGAATTGGTCAGGTAAGCTCAAAACTTCCAACATTTAAGTCAGGAACAGCAAAGCTTTACAAAGGAACAAAAACACTGAAATCAGGAACAGCAACCTTAGTTGCTAACAACAATACATTAAATAGTGGAGCTGGACAGTTAGCATCTGGAGCTGGACAGATCGCAAGTGGATCAAGCCAGTTAGCAGCAGGATCTACAACCCTTGGAAATGGAATCGGAACACTTCAGAGTGGAAGCAAGACATTAAAAGATTCCTTACAAAAAGGAGCAGATCAGGTTAACAGTATCAAGGCAACCAAGAAGACAAACAAAATGTTTGCCGCACCAGTAAAAGCTAAGAATGTAGAATACTCACACGTTGATAACAACGGTCACGCAATGGCACCATATATGATGTCCGTTGGATTATTCGTAGCATGTATGGCATTTACATTAATGTATCCTTTAATGGAGAAAAACGAAGAAGTCAAGAGTGGACTTCAGTGGTGGTTAAGCAAAGTCACAGTCATGGCAGCAGTATCCATTGCGCAGGCAGTGATCATGGTAGCAGTTCTAATGAAAATCAATGGACTCGAACCACACTACGTAGGAAAAACATTTGGAATGGCCGTCTTAGCATCCATGGCATTTATGTCATTGATCTGCTTCGGCGAGATGTTATTAAACCGTGTCGGAAGTTTCGTCATGTTAGTATTCATGGTCGTACAGTTAGGTGCAGCCGGAGGAACATACCCACTGGATATGGCACCACACTTCTACACAGTATTACACAAATATATGCCATTCAGCTATACAGTACACGCATTCCGTCACACACTATCCATGGATGGACAGATCGGACAGGATATTGCAGTATTCGTAGGAATCTTAGTTGTGTCAACATTAGCAACGATCATCTTCTACCGTTTCAGAATGAAGAAACAGGTTGGAGGAACATTAGATCCTAATGGAGTGCCACAGCATTAGATATAAAAATAATTAAATAATTTAAAACTTTGATGAATAAAAGATTAGGGCAGTCAGTTTTGAACTTTATGTAGAAGGGGTGAATTGACTGTCTTAGTCTTTTATCTTGAAGCTTACATAAAAATGCGCTAAAAGAGTGATCAGATCGATCACTCTTTTATGCATTCTACACAAAAAAGTGTTATAATAAACAAAGCAATATGCAGATTCAAACATGAAGAAAAGGAGGACGAATTTCATGCAAAAAGGATGGAAAGTATTCAGCCACTTAAATGGTAAGAGTAGAAAGAAACTGTTAGCATGTCTGCTCAGCATATCCATGATACCGGTCAACGGATTTACGGTAATGGCGGCAACAGCAGATCAGGGGAATCAGGCAGCGGTGACACAGGAAGGTACGACCGCACCAACAGTTACAAGTGGAATTTCATTTGCGGCAGAATCCCAGAATGTAACAATGGGAAATTTCAAGTATTATGAATTCCAGGGAACGCAGGCAAAAGACTTTGATAAAGTCAACTTCAATATTTCTGATCAAACAGCATTAAAGATTGAACAAAAGACTTTCAAACAAGCAGATGGAACAGAAGTTGTGAAGTATATGCCGATCGCATTAAAAGACAGCGGAAAAGTTACTGTAACAGCAACGTTTGAGAAGAATAAAAAGCCATTAGATGGAATAAGTGCTCAGCTTGAATTTAATTTAAGCAAAGATGATAATATCATTCCATTTACTTCACAAACGATGTATCAGGTGTTTAGTGGAAAGGAAGAAGGTGCGCTTACTAAAGCAGACTTAGCAGCGAAGACGGAGATCAATCTTTCTGATAAAGGTCTGACAGATGCAGAAGTAGCATATCTTCAGTATGCAACTGGTTGTGAAAAATTAGATTTAAGCAAGAATACAAATGTAAGTAAGATTGATGCATTAAAATCTATGACGAATCTAAAGGAAATCAATCTGGAAGGTACAAAGGTTTCCACAGCAGACAGAATTGCGTTGATCAAGAAAGATTCGATCACAGTAGAAAAAGGAGCCAAAACAAATGATCCTATCCTTCCAAAAGGAATCTTAAAAGGATGCAAAGATGTTAAGTATTCTGAGGAAGTAGCAGCAGGAACAACAGCAAAATTAAAATCAATCCAGGTTCAGGCAGATGGATCCATAAGTCTGGAAGCAGTGGATACAGCAGAAGCAGGAACGACGAATTTAAAAGTTGAGAGCACAACAACACCAACAGTATCTGCAATGATTCCAGTAAATGTGACAGCCAAAAGTGCAACAACACCAGAGTTTGATAAAAATGATCCAAATGTAAGTGTAGGAGCATTTAAGAAACAGATTAAGTTAAATAATCTGGAAAAAGATGATGTAGTAACAATCACATCAAAAGATACAAAGATCTTAAATATCCGCACAGAAACAGCACAGGATGGAACAAAGACATACTATCTGGAACCAAAAGCAGCAGGAAAAGCAACGGTAGAAGCGGTAGTAGCAAGAGCAGGAAAGACATATACAGCAACGATTGAGATTCAGGTAGCAGCCGTAGGAAAAGATATCATTCCATTGACAAGCTACAAAGTATACGATGCATTAGAGGCAGATACAAATAATGATGGAATGATCTCAACAGAAGAGATCAAAAATGTAAAATCTATTAATTTAGAAAATAAAGATCTGACGAATGCAGATTTAGCAGGTTTATCTGAAGCAGTCAATTGCACAAAGATCGACCTCGAAAACAACAAAAACATCACAGACATCAGTTTCATAAAAAATTTAAAACAGTTAAAAACTCTCTATATAAGAGGAACATCTGTGACAGATTTTACAGCATTAAATGATCTGAAAGCACAGTTAGAATCCTTATATCTGCCAACAACAGCAAGCACAGCGACAAGAATGTCATTCTTAAGCGACAGCCTGTATCTAAAAGAAGGACAGGAATTAACAATACAGCAGTTTACAAAAGGTGTATTCGTAGATAGCAAAGAAGCATGTACGATCACATCCTCTTCAAGTGCAGTAACTGTTGGCGATAAGATCAAAGCTGGAACAAAAGGTCAGATGGCAATTCTGACATTAAAAGCTGGAACAACAACAAAAACGATCAAAGTTTACACAACGGACGAAACAGGTAAGATTCCTACACAGGCGGTTGTATTAAACAAAACATTTGTAACATTAAATCCAGGCAAGACAGAACAGCTAAAGATCACATATTTACCAGATTATGCAACAGCTTCAATTGGAACAGTAAAATGGACATCTTCCAACGAAGCAGTTGTAACAGTTGACGCAGCAGGTAAATTAACAGCCAAGACTGCAGGAAAAGCAATTATTACGGCGGTAACATCTGACGGAAATGTAATGTACTGCATCGTAACAGTAGAAAATATCAAAGTCAGCAAGATCACGATCGCAACAACAACATCTAACAAGATCGCAACTGGTAAGAAAGTAACATTAAAGGCGACTGTAACACCATCCAACGCATACAATAAAGGTGTCACATGGAAATCAAGCAATACCAAAGTTGCAACAGTCAGCAGCAGCGGTGTCGTTACAACGAAGAAGAAAATGGGTGGAAAAACAGTAACGATCACAGCGACAGCCAAAGACGGAAGTGGTAAGAAAGCGTCATATAAGATTTACGTCATGAAGGGCGTTGTAAAGAAAGTCTATATTTCTGGAGTTAAATCAGTAAAAGCTGGTAAGAAGTTATATCTGAAAGGAAAAACAAGCGCATCTTCAGGGGCAAATAGAACTTTAAAATGGTCAAGCAGCAATACAAAATATGCGAAAGTTTCTTCCAAAGGAACCGTAACAACATACAAAGCTGGAAAGAAAAAGTCCGTAAAGATCACAGCAAGAGCAGTGGATGGAAGCGGAAAGAGCAAGACGGTTACAATTAAAATTAAATAGTAAAGTAATCGCTGATATTTATTGAAAGAAAAAGCAGTTAGAAATCATAAATTTAAGATTTCTAGCTGCTTTTCTTCTAAATGCAAAGGTAGTAACAACAACTTGCAATACCCCTCTTATATTAAATTAAATGATAATGTTCAAAGGCATGATAAATCCCATCATCATTTACGGAATCTGTAACATATTCTGCAATTTCTTTTAACTCATCACAGGCATTTCCCATAGCAATTCCATGGCCAGCAGCTTTAAACATGGAGATATCGTTATTACTATCTCCAAATGCGTAGCAGTCATCTGTAGAGATATTGAGATGATCAGCGACATATGTAAGACCAGTTCCTTTATCATGATTCTTTAATAAAATCTCATACTGGGTATCATCAATTCGAATATAATCCATGGTATCAGAAATGCTGTCAAGAGCATCTACAAAACCAGAGGCATTGCTTCCAGGACCTGTAAATACAATGGCTTTATCAGGACTTTCAACATGATCCCATGTAAATTCATGCGCCATATAAGGAGCAAGGTCAAAAGCAGTGATCATAAATCCATAATGTGGATGAAAGTCAACATTATGATCGCGGAAATAAGAACATTTTTCCCCTTCAAATGTTCCATAGATATTGTTTTCTTCGCAAATCCGTTTAATCTGTTCAACGACTGTTTCAGGAACTGTTTTGTGATAGATCGTTTCACCATCGAGAAGGATGTGAACTCCGTTAGAACAAAGATAACCATCGCAGCCAATATCAAGAATCTCTTTTTCAAAATAAACAAGAGGTCGACCGGTGTTGATCAGGACTTTATGACCATTTTTCTGTGCGGCATGGATTGCTTTGATCGTAGATTCTGGAACCAGACGCTGTTCTTTACTGTACAAAGTCGCATCGACATCTAGAAAGATTAGTTTGTTATTCTCACTCATATTATCATTCCCCATCTAAATATTTATAAAAATTAAGAGCCGGATATAAAAGAAGATGAATGGTCCGGCTCAGTGCTGTAAGGATATAGTTGATTATTCTTCCACAGTTACAGTCTTCATAACCTGTGGTTCTAATGGCTTGTCAGAATAGTCTGTTGCAACTTCAGCAATCTTATTTACAACATCCATTCCTTCGATGATCTTACCGAATGCAGCGTACTGTCCATCTAAATGTGGAGCAGCTTTGTGCATGATAAAGAACTGGGAACCTGCAGAATCAGGCATCATAGAACGAGCCATGGATAAAACACCAGGAGTGTGTTTTAAGTTGTTGATCACACCGTTCTGGCTGAACTCTCCTTTGATCGTATGTCCAGGACCACCTGTTCCTGTACCTAATGGGCATCCACCCTGGATCATAAATCCGTTGATGATACGATGGAAAGTTAAACCATCATAGAAACCGTCTTTTACAAGATTTACAAAGTTTTCAACAGTGATCGGAGCAATCTCCGGATATAATTCTGCTTTCATTACATCACCATTTTCCATAGTGATCGTTACAATTGGATTTGCCATAATATGAAATTCCTTTCTATATTTTATAATCTTTTTGCCGTTTACGGCTATGCTTTGATTATAATGGAAATACTAAAAAAAGTACAGCAGTTTGACCAGAAGAGTTACAATCCAAAATATGCATATTTTTTCACAAAAATTACAAAAAAGTTAAGAATATGAACAAAATTTAATAAAAAAGCTTTTATTTCTACAAAATACGAGTATAATAGCATAGGAACACAGTATGATTTTAAGATCATACGATAATAAAAATATGGGAGGACATCATGGATTTATATTTAGATTTTGATCATAATTCCAGAAAGCGCAGAAGGGGGCGCAGACGTGGAAGAAGAAATCGTTCCAGAGCTCCATTTGTCATTGGGGCCATAATTTTACTAGTGGTCATTGTGGCAGGAGGTATATTTGCTGGAAGAAAATATATGGCTTACAGGCAGCAGAAAGCGGAAGAAGCCAGAAAACTTGCAGAGGCAAGAAGAGTCGTCACAGTCATGATCCCGGAAGGGTATTCTATTGATATGATGGCAAAACGATTAGAAAAACAGGGAGTCTTTAAAGCAGATGATTTTATAAAGGCTGTGAAGAATACAGATCAGTATAAGAACGATTTTATCAAGGACATTCCATCAAAGAAGGGAACAAAGTACAAATTAGAAGGATATCTGTATCCAGATACTTATAAGATCTACAAAAGTTCCAAACCAGAAGATCTGATCCAGAAGATGCTTGATAATTTCGATAAGAAATATTCAGCACTTGCGAAGTCTTATAAAGGAAAGCGTTCCATGGCAGAGATCATGACGATCTCATCAATGATCGAACGTGAGGCAAGCAATATGTCAGAACGTCCAATGATCGCAGGAGTCATTGAGAACCGCATTGCAGCGAAAATGAGACTTCAGATCGATCCGACTGTTTTGTATACAACAACAAATGGATTATATAACGCGAAGAAAGTTTATTACAAAGATCTGAAAGTGAAAACGGTTTACAATACTTACGTTATAAAAGGATTACCAGCAGGTCCGATCTGTAATCCGTCAGACACGGCGATCAAGGCTGCGATGCATCCGAAGAAACATGCTTACCTATATTATAGAACTGACGGAAGCAAAAAAGGAACCCATGTTTTCACAAAAACATTCGATGAACATAAGAATGCAAAAGGCACAAGCACAAAAGATAAAAATAGTACAAATAGCACAAATACAACGAATTCAAAATCTTGAGTATTTTACTAAGGATTCAAAAAGATTGTTATTTTTTTGGCGTACAAAAAAAAATACCTAAAAATAGACAAAAATCTCTTTAAAAAGTTGTGCAAATAATGTAGAATAAAGCTGTATACAAAAGTTATGTGTATACAGCTTTGTTTATGTTTTAAGCAACTTGTGAAAGTTGTAGTGATATTTTCTACGCTCATATGCTAGGTGGACGTAGAGATTAACAATGTGTGAATATATTCACACGAGATTTTTTAGGAGGAAGAGAACATGGCAAGAAAAATGAAAACCATGGATGGTAACACAGCCGCTGCACACGTATCATATGCTTTTACAGAAGCTGCAGCAATTTATCCTATTACACCATCCTCACCAATGGCAGAGTCAACTGACCAGTGGGCAACACAGGGAAAGAAAAACATTTTCGGACATCCTGTAAAATTAGTTGAAATGCAGTCTGAAGGAGGAGCAGCAGGAACTGTACATGGTTCTTTAGCAGCTGGTGCATTAACAACTACTTATACAGCATCTCAGGGTCTGTTATTAATGATCCCTAACATGTATAAGATCGCTGGTGAACAGATGCCTTGCGTATTTGATGTATCTGCTCGTGCACTTGCATCTCACGCACTGAACATCTTTGGTGACCACTCTGACGTTTATGCATGTCGTCAGACAGGTTTCGCAATGCTTTGCAGCTCTAGTGTTCAGGAAGTTATGGACTTAGGAGCAGTAGCTCATTTAGCAACAATTAAAGGACGTGTTCCTGTATTACATTTCTTCGATGGATTCAGAACATCTCATGAAATTCAGAAAATCGAAATGTGGGATTATGATGATCTTGCAGATATGGTTGATTATGAAGCAATCGACAAATTCAGAGCTGAGTGCTTAAACCCAGAACATCCAGTTCTTCGTGGATCAGCTCAGAACCCAGACATCTTCTTCCAGGCAAGAGAAGCAGCTAACTCAACATATAATGCTTTCCCAGCAATCGTTGAAGATTACATGAATCAGGTTAACGCTAAGATCGGTACAGATTATAAATTATTCAACTACTATGGAGCTGAAGACGCTGAGAGCGTAATCATCGCTATGGGATCTGTTTGTGAAACAATCGATGAAACAATCGATTACTTAATGAAACAGGGTAAAAAAGTCGGTGTTGTTAAAGTTCGTCTTTACAGACCATTCGTTGCTGAGAAATTAGTAGAAGCAATCCCTGATACAGCAAAAGTTATCAACGTATTAGACAGATCTAAAGAGCCTGGAGCAAGAGAACCATTATACCTTGATGTTGTTAACGCATTAAGAGGAACAAAATTCGAAAGCTGCACAATCAACGGTGGACGTTATGGATTAGGTTCTAAAGATACTACACCAGCTGATATCATCGCTACATTCGAAAACGTTGATAAAAACGAATTTACATTATCTATCGTGGATGATGTTACAAACTTATCTCTTGAAAGAGGAGAAGCACCTGTTACAGCTCCAGACAGCATCGTAGCATGTAAATTCTGGGGACTTGGAGCAGACGGTACTGTTGGTGCTAACAAGAACTCTATCAAGATCATTGGTGACCATACAGACAAATATGCTCAGGCATACTTTGATTATGATTCTAAGAAATCCGGTGGTGTTACAATGTCCCACTTACGTTTCGGAGATGACCCAATCAAATCAACATACCTGATCAACAAAGCTGACTTTGTTGCTTGCCATTGTGCACCATATTTAACAAAATATAACATGGTTCAGGACTTAAAAGACGGTGGAACATTCCTGTTAAACTGCAGCTGGGCTCCAGAAGAAGTTGGAGAACATCTTCCAGGACAGGTAAAAGCTTACTTAGCTAAACACAACATTAAGTTCTATATCATTGACGGTATCAAGATCGGTAAAGAAATCGGACTTGGTGGACGTATCAATACTGTATTACAGTCTGCATTCTTCAAATTATCAGGAATCATCCCTGAAGAAGATGCAATCAAATATATGAAAGACGCTGCAACAGCTTCTTACAGCAAGAAGGGTGAAGCTATCGTTAAGATGAACCACGATGCGATCGACGCTGGTGCAAAAGCTATCGTTGAAGTACCAGTTCCAGCTGAATGGGCTGACGCTGAAACAGAAAGCTTATTCGTTGAAGCTAAGGGAGATAACAAACCTCTTGTTGATTACATCAACAACGTACAGAACTACGTTAACGGACAGGAAGGTAACGCTCTTAAAGTTAGCGATTTAATGCCTTATGTTGATGGACATATGCCTTTAGGTGCATCTGCATTCGAAAAACGTGGAGTAGCAGTAGACGTTCCTTCTTGGAATCCAGATAACTGTATCCAGTGTAACTTCTGTGCTTATGTATGTCCTCATGCAACAATCCGTCCAGTAGCTATGACAGAAGAAGAAGCAGCAGCAGCTCCAGCAGCTACTAAGACAGCTGATATGACTGGAATGCCAGGATACAAATTCGCTATGACAGTTACAGTTCTTGACTGTTTAGGATGCGGATCTTGTGTAAACATCTGTCCAGGTAAGAAGGGTGAAAAAGCTCTTACAATGGCTGGATTAGATTCTCAGAGAGATCAGCAGGAAGTTTATGACTATGGTCAGAAATTACCAGCAAAAGAAGAAGTACTTGATAAGTTCAAAGCTGATTCCGTTAAAGGAAGCCAGTTCAGACAGCCATTACTTGAGTTCTCAGGAGCTTGTGCTGGTTGTGGTGAAACACCTTACGCTAAACTGATCACTCAGTTATTCGGTGAAAGAATGTACATCGCAAACGCAACAGGATGTTCTTCTATCTGGGGTGGATCTGCACCTGCTACACCATACACAACAAACGCTAAAGGACAGGGACCAGCTTGGGCTAACTCACTGTTCGAAGATAACGCAGAGTTTGGTTTAGGTATGTTCACAGGACAGAACACATTAAGAGAACAGACAAAAGAAAAAGTTGTTGCATTAGCTGAATCTACAGATAACGCAGATGTTAAAGCAGCAGCAGCTGAATACTTAGACACATATGCAGACGGAAGCAAGAACGGAGCAGCTACAGATAAATTAGTAGCAGCATTAGAAGCTTGTGGATGTGACGCTGCCAAAGAAATCCTTGCTAAGAAAGAATTCTTATCTAAGAAATCTCAGTGGATCTTCGGTGGTGACGGATGGGCATACGACATCGGATTCGGTGGTGTTGACCATGTATTAGCATCTGGAGAAGACGTAAACGTATTCGTATTCGATACAGAAGTTTACTCTAACACAGGTGGACAGGCATCTAAATCTACTAACTTAGGTGCAATCGCTCAGTTCCAGGCAGCTGGTAAAGGAACTAAGAAGAAAGACCTTGCAGCAATCGCAATGAGCTACGGATATGTATATGTAGCACAGATCGCTATGGGTGCTGATTACAACCAGACAGTTAAAGCAATCGCTGAAGCTGAAGCTTATCCAGGACCATCATTAGTAATCGGATACGCTCCATGTATCAACCATGGTATCAAGGGTGGAATGAAGATTGCTCAGACAGAAGAAAAGAAAGCTGTTACTTCTGGATACTGGAATCTGTTCAGATTCAACCCAACATTAGCTGCTGAAGGAAAGAATCCATTCCACTTAGATTCTAAAGCTCCTACAACAGAATACGAAGACTTCATCATGGGAGAAGTTCGTTATAATGCATTATCTCGTCAGAATCCTGAAAGAGCTAAAGCACTGTTCGCAGAAGCTAAAGCAAACGCAGAAGCTAAATACAACAGATTAAAAGAAATGTCTGATAAATAGGAATTACCTATTGTTTAGATGATCTTAATCTAATAAATCAAAATCCCTCTTTGTGAGAAATCGCAAAGAGGGATTTTTTTCTATTTCTAAGAACAACGTCGAAACGTCTTATCTGTAATGATCCTGGCGAAGATCAATCCAAGTGGCAATGCCGTAATAATAAGCAAGGCTTCCGTAAACCAGAATGCTCCAGTATCAATGGAAGTAATGCCAATGTTATAAATTGCCCGGTACAGATACAATCCAGGAACCATAATAACGATCGATGGCACAGTCAGTGAGATCCGAGGATAACCAATCGAAGTCTTGATCATAGATGCCAGAAGACCAGCAAGCAAAGCACCAAGGAATGCAGCTGCAGCTGGCGGAAATGATGCAAGATCAACCAGTTCCAGACGAGTTGTATTTGCAATTGCCCCGATGATCCCTGCTGTAGCAGCAAGTCGTAATGGACTGTTAAACATCACGGAGAAACCTAAAACTCCAAAAAAGCTTGCGATCAGCCGAAATACTAGGTATTCTGACTTGCTTAAATTCAATGGAAGAAAATCCATCGGTTTTAAATGAAGAACTAAAGCAAGCATCCATGCAGCTAAAGTTGCAACAGCAATGATTATAAGTGCGTAAGTCAGACGTTCAAGTCCAGAACGCATATCCAATTTTGCAAGGTCAATTCCACTTGTGATAAATGGAAATCCTGGAATAATGAATAACATAGAACAGATATAACCAGCTTGATGGTGTATCGAAATATGAAATCCAGATTTCAATGCCATGAAGGCAATTGTGTATACAATACATGCCAAAGCAACGCTTGCAGCAGTGCATAGGAATAAAGTTAAATGATGGTGATTCATTTTTGCCCGGAGATAATTTCCGGCACCAGCACCTAAGAATGCACAAAACATCTCAATCGGTCCGCCACCGAGTAAAAAGGTAAATGCACAGCATGCAACAGCTGCAGCCAGACCAAGGAATGGCGGAGAGTAAAATCCATGAATTTCATGAATCTGGTCAAGAAGTGTATGAAGCTCATCTCCAGACATCTTCTTGCAATTCTTAGAAAATTTATTAACAAACAATTCCATTCGATAAAGTTTTGATGTATTTACGCCTGTATTAAACAGACATAACGATTCTGTATAACAGTTACCACCATCAATACAAGTATATTCAATTGACAATAAACCAATATCAGCAGTGCAAGTAATTCCAAGTGCTCGAGCCAGTGTATTCATAGAACTTCGTACTCTCCATGCTCCAGTTCCACAGGACAGAAGCATAATTCCAGTACGACCGATGATCGAGGCTTTCTCACTTAATGAAGCTTCTGTGATCGGATGACCAATACTTTTTCTTGTATAATCATGCCAAGGTATCCGCATGTGATTATGAAATTCTTCTTCCATATATATTACACCTCCGAATCCATTAGGACTTCTAATAATTTTTTACCAGCAATTCCAATTGGCCGGGTAGAATCAGTAAGGAGACAGATGTCTCGCGGATTAGCATGTTCCTTTACAGGAATTTCTATAATTTTACCACGATCGAGATAGTCCTTAGCAAGAGCTTCCGGGCAGAAACCAATTCCAAGATCATGCTGCACCAGAGATAAGATCTGATTTGTTGTAGCAGTTTCCATATCCGGAGAAAAAACTAACTGATTCTGATAGAAATATTTCTCATAAAAATTTCTGGTTGCAGTTCCTTCATTTAATGAAATAAATGGGAAATCCTGCAGATCGCGGAGTCTTTTCGGCGAAAAACCAATATCTTTATAAGAAGGTCCACCAATTAAAATATCACGGAAAGAGCAAAGTCGTTGCGATTGTAGTGGATGTTCGCAATACAATGGTGTTGTTACAATACTAAAATCAACAAATCCTTTTCGCAAAGCTTTGATCGCTTGTGGTGTGGAATGGTTGGAAATTTTTAACTTAATATGTGGATAAAGTTTGTGAAACTGCTCTAATTTCGGCAATAAAAATAAATGAAGTGCGGTTTCACTTACTCCGATCGTAACTGTTCCAGATCTCAGATTCTTTGTTCGATTTAGTTCATCATTTCCAGAAGAAATCTGCTGGATCGCAATCGCTACATGAGCATAAAGTTGTTCTCCTTCTGGTGTCAGCTTGATTCCCCGGTGTGACCGGATAAATAAAGTGCAGCCAAGTTCACTTTCCATAATATTCATGCAGCGAGTGATATTTGGCTGATTATTGTGTAAGAATTTCGCAGCTTTAGAGAAACTCTTATATTTTGCAACATAATAAAAGATGCGATAATAATCAAAAGGCATGATTTTGACCTCCTAGTTATATAAAATTTGTATGTTAATGATATGATATATATATTTTACATATCATTCTTCCTAAAGTATAATACAGTTGATGAAAAAGTCAAGAAAGGGATGATCAGCATGGAAACAATTTTTCCAAGAGAAGAAAATGCAGAGCATATATTTAAAAAGATTCTGGAAAATAATGATGCCTGTGAGCGATTGAGAGAGTTATTTTATGAAGAGTTTGCCAACAGTGGAGATCGTGATCTTTCGGAAAAACAGTTTGTGAAGGCACTATTTGATGCATATCAAAATAGGGATCTATCTGCTTTCTTGATGGAAATCTGTGGAAACAGTATGTTTGATCTGTTGAGAAATGCTTTTTTGATCCCAATGAGATTCAATGATAAAGGTGTAACGAATCCTGTAAGACTAACAGATGCAGAGGGCGAGCTGATCAAACAAACATCAGTAAACAAACAGATTTCACAAAAACAATATAAAATGTTTCAACAGATTTTAAATCAGGCAGACGACATACCAGATTATGAAATCTGTCTTGCTTATGGATTTCGTGAAAAACACGATTATCGGAACAAAAATGAAATTAACACAATGAAGATTGGGGAACATATTGGAATTCTGCTATTATTTAAACTTCCTAAAGAAGTGAAGGAAATGATAGAGGATAACGAAGTCTACAGCATTGTTTGGGATTTTATGATGAGACTGGAAGAACAATTACCAAGAGCGTTCATGTATTACGGTGTAATGGATGAAAACGAATTTGAACAACAAACCAGCGAGATTGGTATTTTTCTCCCTTTCCGTCACTTTGAACACCAACTAGAGAAAAACATCGAACAGGCCAATGGTATTGGATTAGGATGTAGAGAACGGATCCTGACAATGATCAAATAAGCAGGAGCTATTTTATTCATAGTTACCAATAGTAGTAGTCATAAAAGACATCGCATGAGATACAAATATTCGTGCGGTGTCTTTTGTGTTTTCTATCAATCTATGAAATAAGGATTGACATTTTATAAAAAGTGACATACAATATTATTGTATTAAGGAAGTAATACAATAATACAACAAGAAGGAAGGAGAACTATGGGGTGGAAGATAGATGATGGAAGACCAATCTGGACACAACTGAAGGAACAGATGATCAAGAGGATCGTGTCAGGAACCTATCCAAGCGGAGAGAAACTACCAAGTGTCAGGGATCTTGCAGGAGAAGCAGGGGTGAATCCGAATACGATGCAGAGAGCGTTATCAGCACTTGATCAGGATGGCTTAACGATCACCAACCGAACAAGCGGACGCTGTGTCACAGAAGATGTGACGAAGATAGAAGAATGTCGGAAAGACATCGCACACAAGATCGTAAAACAATATATCAGGGATTTAGAGGAACTTGGATACAATAAGGAAGATGCAGTTGCATTGATCGGAAAGGAAGAGGAAGAATGAAGGATTTGAATTTAATAGAATTAACGAATTTAGAGAAGCGGTACGGAAAGAAGGAAGCTTTAACGGGAATCAACTTAACAATAGGGAGAGGAAAGATCATCGGGCTTTTAGGACCAAATGGTTCTGGAAAAACAACATTGATCAAGTTGTTAAACGGTCTGTTACAGCCAACATCAGGTGAGATTAAAGTGAATGGTAAAGCACCGGGTGTTGACAGCAAGAAGATCATCAGTTATCTGCCAGATAAGATGTATTTTGCAGATTGGATGAAGATTTCAGATCTGATGGATTTTTTTGAAGATTTTTACGAAGACTTTGACCGTAAGAAGGCAGAAGGTATGTGTGAGACATTAAAGATCAACACGGAAGCGAAGATCAAAAACTTATCCAAAGGAAATAAGGAGAAAGTCCAGTTAGTTTTGGTAATGTGCCGAAAAGCACAACTCTATCTGTTAGACGAACCGATCGCAGGAGTCGATCCCGCAGCCAGAGATTTTATCTTAGATACGATCTTAAACAATTACAATGAGGAAGGAACCGTGATCATTTCAACACATCTGATCGCAGATATCGAGAAAATCATGGATGAGGTAATTTTTATCAAAGAAGGAAATATTGTTACATACAAGTCAGCCGATGACTTAAGAGAAGAAAGTGGCAAATCCATCGATGCGCTGTTCCGTGAGACATTTCACACAGATGTATACAGAGGAGGGGACGAAGCATGTTAGGAAAATTAATTAAGTATGATCTGAAAGCATTAGCGAAGATTTTAGCACCATTGTGGGGTGTACTTTTAGTGATGGGACTGATCTTTGGGATCAGTATCCGGTCGAATCTTGAGGGAATAGGAAATACGATGATCGTATTCAGTCTTGTTGTTATTGTTGCAGTGATCGTTGCGATCTTTGTTATGAATGTGATCGTCGTGATCCAGCGATTCTGGAAGGGATTGCTTCAGGAAGAAGGATATTTAATGTTCACACTTCCAGTTACAACAAGAAGTCTGATCTTATCGAAAGTGATCAGTGCATTGATCATCAGCTGTGGGACAGCACTCGTAATCTCCTTATTGGGAGTAGAAATCATTGCGATAAGCCCGGTAAAACTTATGGATACTGTAACGTATTTTGGAAATTGGGTCATCAAAGTACATGCAGGGCCATGGATTGGATATGGAGCGGTGATCGCAGTGGTAGGTTTGTTAAGCGGAATCTACCATGTATATGCAGCAATGGTGATCGGGCAGTTAAGCAATGGTAATCGATTCTTGTTTGCATTTGTGGCATATGCAGTGTTATCGATTATTGTATCACTGATCGGAATTCCAAGTATGGCAAACTTAGGGAATATGGGATCAAGTCTGCAGAACACATTTGGATTTGACAGTGATCTGTGGATCTATCTTGTAGAGAATATTGTGATCATTATCATTTATCATATTGTTACAGAGGTGATATTAACAAAGAAATTGAATCTGGAGTAGGAAAAAAATAGCAAGGATAAGGAGAGGAGGAAAAATTATGTTAAGGAAATTGATGAAATACGATCTAAAATATTACCGCAAGATCATGCTGCCACTATGGGCTGTTTTGATCATTTATGGAATTGTCCATGGAATCAATACAATGTTTAATTATGAAACATTGTATGTTGATATCCCAATAAAGGCACAAGCTATCGTTGTTGTGACCGGTATTTATTTTATATTCTGCGTGAATATTATTCTTGTGATACAAAGGTTCTGGAAAAGCATGTATGGAAAGGAAAGCTACCTTACACATACACTTCCAGTGACTATGAGAAAGTTGATCTTGTCAAAGGTCTTTAGTGCGATCATCATCAGTTTTACAACAGTTTTTATCTTCTTTGCAGAAAATGATATATTGATTTATATACAAAGTATTGTATATCACAGAGAAGTTTCTCTTCAAGGGATACCGATTCGGCATTTTCAGGATTTTACGAAACCGAAAGTTGTTTTAGCAATTTTTTATATGATCATATATGGAATCATATGGACGATGCATCTGATCTATCAGGCATATACAGCAATATGCATTGGACAGATGAGAAGTAAAAACAGATTTGCGACAATGATCATTGTTGGAGCTTTTTTATTCTTGGTTGGCTATGAAATGCAAGTGGTATTGTTGCAACATAATAGATATTACAGTTGGTTTTATCTGCCTTGTCTGATTGCCTTTCTTGTGGAAATTGTGTTGTGTCATTTGGTGATTGAGTTTATTTTGACTAGAAAGTTTAATTTGTAAGTTGGCCAACTGTAGATTTCGAGTATATGATAAAAAATAAATAAACGATCGGAAGAGCAGCTAGAGAATTTTGCTCACGTTTTTTGCAGATCGCTGATCCGCCGGCTTTCCTTGTGCAACTCGCCTT
>ERZ869983.223-NODE-223-length-19416-cov-5.272558_pt1 | contig 19416 bp, 18 predicted proteins | sample MGYA00521106_ERZ869983 | MGnify/ENA primary metagenome ERZ869983 (study PRJEB32232, sample SAMN07284972) | human gut metagenome | biome: human-associated habitat; material: feces | host: Homo sapiens | place: Tanzania | collected 2014-04-05 ...
TATCTTATGGTGTGTGTAAGATACCTGTTTAATACTTAATATTTCTATACTTTTGCAACAAAAGAAGATTGTAGAACTAAAAAGAGAAGAAAAGTATGGAAGCACTTAGTTTTGATAATATCTTAGGTGAGCAGGAGATTGAAACCCTCTTTACTGACCCAGAAGATAATGATGTTCAGGAAGAACATAAAGAAACAGAAAAGGAGGAAGTAGAAACTCCTGATTCTGATGATAAAAAACAGAAAGAAAAAGATGATACTACTGAGGATGTGGATCCTGAAAATTTGTTTGAGGATAAAGCACCAGAGAGCGTAGGTAGTGGTAAAGATAATGAAGGTAAGGAAGGTACTGCCCCTGACAATGATGCAGATGGCACTTCTCCAAATAACTTCTACTCTTCCATTGCCAATGCCTGTGCAGTGGATGGTATCTTCCCAAACCTTGATGATGAGACTATTAAGAAGGCTGTAGATGCAGAGTCTTTCAGTAATCTGATTGAAGCAGAGATTACTGCCCGCTTTGATGAAAAACAGAAGAGAATTTCCCAGGCTCTTGAAAATGGAGTAGAGCCTACTGATATTAAGAATTATGAAGCAACTCTTAGCTATATCAACACTATTACAGATGCAGCCATTGCAGAGGAGAGTGAAAAGGGTGAGCAGTTGAGATACCGTCTTATTTATCAGGACTTTATCAATAAGGGAATGACTCCTGATAAAGCAAAGAAGTTTGCTGATAGGACCGTAGATGCAGGTACTGATGTTGAGGATGCAAAGGAAGCTTTGCTCAGTAATAAGGAATTCTTTAGTAATACTTATAATAAGATGCTTCAGGATGCTCAGCAGAAAGCTGATGAAGAGAAGGCTGAGAGAAAGAAGAATGCTAAGGAATTGGAAAGGACTCTTATGAAAGATAAGCAGTTGTTTGGTGATATGGAGATTAGCAATGACATTCGCAAGAAGGCATTTGATTCTGTTTCCAAGCCAGTATATAAGGACCCAGAGACAGGTGACTATATGACTGCTATTCAGAAGTATGAATCTGAGCATAGAGCAGAGTTCCTCAAATATACAGGTCTCATATTTGCAATGACCAATGGCTTTAAGGATTTTGATTCCTTTGCCAAAGGTAAGGTAAAGAAAGAAGTAAAGAAAGGTCTTAGAGAACTAGAACAAACCCTAAACAATACTAGGAGAAACAACGATGGTAGCCTTAGAATGGTAACTAACCAGAAGGATGATCCAAACTCTTTTATTAGTAAGGGAATGAAGCTTGATTTGTAAGACCATGTATAAGATAAAATTTGATTATAAATGTTTTAACTTTTTGATAAAATGGCTGGAAAATTAAGTAAATTTCAGAAGCAGACTTTCAACCATTGGATGGGTACAACCAAGAATAACCACCTTGGTGGTATCTTCCAGTTGCAGCCACAGAAAGCAACATCTCTGATGGTACAGCTGCTTGCTTGGTATAAGGGTAAGACCCTTGATACATTCCTCTCACAGTTCCCAACTAAAACTTTTGACTCTGATGAAGAGTATACATGGGATATTATTGGCAGTGCTACAAGGAACATTCCTTTGGTAGAAGCACGTGATGCTGATGGTAAGATAGTTGCAGCAGGTGGTGATAATGTAGGTGTTAATGGTGAACCATTCTATTTGGTATTTGCTGAGGATTGGTTTGCAGACCAGGAGGTTATTGTTGGTGAGCGTAATGAGGTATATCCTATCAGGGTTCTTGCTAACGGTAGAAATGAAGGCACTAACACAGTATATCGCTGTGAGTTGATGGGTGGTATTACTGCTGGTATTCCTGTAGATGAGTTGCTTCCAGGTAAGCGTTTCTCTGTAGAGTATGCTCCAGTAGAGAGGGAGTTCTCTCGTAAGGCAGGTGATATCCGTTTTGCTAGCCCAGTGGCTATGAGAAATGAGTTCTCTACTATTAGAATTCATCACAAGGTTTCTGGTGCAATGCTTGGTAAGAAGGTAGCCTTTGGTATTCCTGTAACACGCGAGACTAATGGTCGCTATGTAAAGGATACTGTAAACATGTGGATGCATGAGGTACAGTGGCAGCTTGAACAGCAGTGGAATGACTACAAGAACAATGTTCTTGCATTTGGTCGTTCTAACAGAAACATGAATGGTGAGTACCTTAACATTGGTAAGTCTGGTGAGGTTATCCGTATGGGTGCTGGTCTCTATGAGCAGATGGAAGTATCTAATACTATGCCTTACAATACATTCTCTCTGAAGCTTATTGAGGATGCTCTCTATGAGTTGTCTGCTGCTAAGCTTGATATGAAGGATAGAACCTTTATCATTAAGACTGGTGAGCGTGGTGCTATTCAGTTCCATAAGGCAGTACTTGATACAGTAAGTGGCTGGTCTGCATTTACTATTAATGGTGATCAGATTAATGTAGTTAAGAAAACTCAGTCTCCTCTCCATGAGAATGCACTTTCTGCAGGCTTCCAGTTTACAGAGTTCCTTGCACCTAATGGTGTTAAGGTTAAGGTAGAGGTGGATGCTTACTATGATGATCCTGTAAGAAATAAGATTATGCACCCTAATGGTGGTCCTGCATTCTCTTATAGGTATGATATCTTTGATATTGGTACAATGGATCAGCCTAATATCTTCAAGTGTGCTGTCAAGGGCATGGAAGGTGATATGACAAGCTATGAGTGGGGATTGAGAAATCCATTCACTGGTCAGATGGGCAATCCTAACATGAGTCATGATGAGGATTCAGCAACCATCCACAAGATGACTACCACTGGTGTATGTGTGCTTGATCCTACAAGGACAATGAGTTTGATTCCTGCAATTCTTGTAGGCTAAACTATAAAAGCAGTAGTGAGGGAATATCATTTTCCCTCCTGCTTGCTTTATAATATAATAAGGTAGAAGAACAAAAAATAAGGAGAAGTTAAAATGGGAAGACCAAAGAAAGTAGAAGGAGGTTCAGATATGGATAATACATTGATGGAAGGTGTAGAGATTGATGTAACACCACAGGCAGAAGCAATACCTGAGAAGCCAGAAGTTGTAGAGGAGATTACAAAGAAAGTAGGTAAACCTGCAGCTCAGCAGTATTATAGTAATGAACCAGTTAATTGTTTGAAAAATGAGAAAATCATTGTAAGGTTTGTTCCAAGTCCTACAGCAATGGTTCAGAGAAAGGGACATATTCTGTATGGTGGTATGGCAGAGAATGCAACAAGAAGCTTTGTAGTACCAAGACTCAATAAGACAGGTATGTTCAAGAATGTTCTTACAGATAGTGAGAAATCCTTCCTTGAGAAGGCTATGGGTTTGGAAATCAATGCTCTCAGTATCTATAAGAAAGAGAATAACTTCTGGGATGACAGTAATCCTAATGGTATTGGTAGAGTAACCCTACATAAGCAGGATAACTACTTTGACCTTAGTATCCCAGAGCAGTATATCCAGTATAAGATTCTGCTTGCCAATAAGGATTATATTGCAGCATCTATGGAGGAATTGGAGAATAGACCAAAGGCAACTTATCAGTTTGTCATTATCTCTGAGGGTGCAGAGGCACAGAAGAATCTCAGTAGGATGGATGTTACAATGGAGTGCTATACAGAGTATGGTGCTGTCAGAAATGATAAGGATACTCTCAAGACCATCATTGAGATTCTTGAAAAGAGACCTGTCAGTCCTAGTGTTAAGATTGACTACTTGCAGAATAAGATTAATGAGTATATACAGGCAGATCCAAGGAAGTTCCATTCTGTCATTAAGGATGAACTTCTTCCTGCAAAGGTTCTTATCAAGAGAGCTGTAGAAGCAGGTTTGGTAGGTACTAAGAATAATACCTACTATCTCAGAAAGGATGGTTCTGCCCTTTGTGAAATGAATGAGGAGAGCACCTTGAACAATGCTGCAAGATATATCAGCAATATCAAGCATCAGGAGCTGAAGTATATGCTGGAAGCACAGTTAAAGGATGAGTAATTTGAATTGTTTATCATATATGGAGTAGGGGAGGAGACATAAGCCCTTCCCACTCCTTTTAAAACTATAAAGATATGTCAGTAGAAGAGATGGATAATATGTTTGACGTGTTATATAATAATATAACCTCAAACCAGGCACCAGGCTTGAATGCTTATGAGAAGAGTGTCTTTCTTACCAAAGGGCAGGATGAGATTCTAAAGAATTACTTTAATCCTAAGAGCAAAGGTAATACTATTCAGGATGGTTTTGATGGAAATGCAAAGAGGCAGGTAGATTTCTCAATGCTTACTTCTGTAGAGACAAAGAGTTCTGACTTTGAAAATCCTCTCTTTGACACTAGGGAAAACACAAAGAGTGTAGGATTACCTTCTAAGCTTATGTTTGCCATAAATGAAGTAGTGGAAGTTACAAGAAATGATAAGTCAGTTATCTTGCAGGTAATCCCAATTAAGTTTGATGAGTATTCAAGGTTAATGTGTAAGCCTTACAAGAGACCATTGAAATATCAGGCATGGAGACTTACTAACAATAACACCTCTAATAAAGCTGATATTGTGATTGGTCCTTCAGACACACTTACTAAATATACTATCAGATATGTAAGAAGACCTAATCCAATCATTGTATCAGACCTTGATGGACTTTCCATTGAAGGTAAGAGTACAGCAACAGAATGTGAGTTAGATCCTATTCTTCATGAGGAGATTCTTCAAAGAGCAGTAGAACTTGCTAAGGTTGCATGGACTAACACAGGTCAGGATAATCTGCAGGCAGTAATGCAGGCAGGACAAAGAAGTGAATAATAATATAAATACTAAGAGATATGACCAATTCAGAATTTAGTGATAGCTTTTCAACTTTACTCAATAGCTACAATACTCAGGCTCAATTTGGTGAACAGTCATCAAAGAGGGAGATTGTATTGGATGAGTATGAGAAATCTGTACTTCTCACACAGGCTCAGGATATTGTTGTCAAGTCTTATTTTGACGGTACATTGAATCAGCAGAGACAAGGATTTGATGATTCTACAAGGAGACAGGTTGATTTTAGCTCTCTTATCAAAGTGGCAACTCTTACAGCTTCAGAGGATAATTCTTCTGTATTTGATGACAGAGGTATCATCTATGACCTTCCTAAGAGAGAAGGCAGAAGCGGCACCGCTTCTGCTGAGGTGCTGTTTATCCTTAATGAAAAACTCACCTTTACTCCAACTGCAAAGGAAAAGGCTTCAAAGGATTTTGTTATTGTACCAATCAACTATAAGGAATATGACAGAGAGATGTCCAAGCCTTATGCTCAACCATTGAAAAAGCAGGCATGGAGATTATTTCAGAATAGTGCTACAGGCTTTGACTTGAAGACAGAACTTATTCCTAGATGGAATTATAAGGAAGCCAAGGATAAGGAAGAAGGCACATTTGTATATAAGATAAGGTATATTAAGAGACCACAGCCTATCATCTTGGAGAAGCTTCCAAATGAATTGAATATTGATGGGGAATCAGAGGAATCACCTTGCGAGTTAAATCCTATTCTTCACTCAGATATTCTTAATAAGGCTGTAGAATTGGCAATCAGTACTAGAGGTGGAGCTGTAGCACAGCCAACACAGAATAATCAAAATAGGCAGTAAGTATGGCAAGAGAAGAGTTTTCAAATGGTTTTGATGTGCTAGTCAATAGCTATAAGAGGTTTAAGGACTTTGATAAGCAGGAACTTTTGGACAGTATAGAGTTCAATGAATATGAGAAGTCTTTATTCTTGACTAAGGCACAGGAAGAATTGGTCATTAGTCTTTATAATGGTAGGAATCCTTATGGAGACTCTTTTGAGAGTACAGAAGAAACAAGAAGATATTTATCTAATCTTGTTGCAGAGAAGTACTTAAAGCCTATAACTAATACAAGTGGTACTCCATTGGGAATTACAAGTACTTCTACCTTCTTTACTCTTCCTGAGGACTTATGGTTCATAACCTTGGAATCAGTAATAACCAGTAATAGTAAATGCAGAAACGAGATATATATCAAGGTTCATCCTACTAAGCAGGATGAATACCTGAGTATCAAGGATAATCCATTTAGAGGAGCTAATGGTAGAAGGGCTTTAAGACTAGACCTTTCTGAAGGTAATGTGGAGATTATCTGTAAATACATGATAGATGCATATTATGTCAGATATATCAAGAAGGTTCCACCTATCATTCTGGAAGACTTGCCTAATGAATTGACCATTGAAGGAAAAAATGAAGCTAGTGACTGTATATTACATGAAGCTCTTCATCAGAAGATTCTCGAAAGGGCAGTACAGATAGCTCTTCAGAGTAAAGGTTATAACTTAGAGAAAGAAAATAGAGATAATTAAAGCCTATCTGTAATGATAGGATATGTTTAATTTAATTTTTAAATAAAATGAGTGTTACAAGTTTGAGACAGAACAGACAGTTCTATGTAGCAAATAAGTTGGTTACAGGTGCAACAGCACTGGCTAACAAGGGTGAAATCAAGGTAAAGAGTATTGGTGACATCGAGAAGGAAGTTTACTTTGAGGTTCTTGGTCCTGATACTGTTCTTAAGAGTGATTACATCCAGGTAAAGAACATCACAGCTGCTAAGGCTATTAAGGCTGTTGACATGGAGACTCCAATGAAGAAGGTATTGGTTACCTTGGATTCAAGTGTAAATGGTGGTGCTCCTGTTGTAGGTCAGGATTATATCCTCCGTATTAACCTCCGTCAGTTCTATGGTATGAGTGACCAGGATCAGTACTTTAAGGACGCTGCTGTACGTGCAGTTAAGGGTATGACTGCTAAGCAGTTTTATGAAGCAATGGAGAAAGCTCTTAACCTTTGCTTCTCTCGTGAAGTAGGTGCAAATGCAAAGAGTAATCCCTATCTTACATTCAGTTCCAGTGCTGCAGGTCTTGTTATTGAGGAGAAGCCTCAGTCTTGGCATCTTGGTACAGAAGCACAGGAGAGGGTATACTTTGATGTAGTTCCTACTACTATTTATTGTGATGGTGCTGACCTTATCTGGGGCAGTGTTGCTGAGCAGACTCCTGCAACTAAGATTGGTAATGGCAAGAAGATTGCTGACCTTGAGTACTTCCTTCTTGGTGAGCGTGGTGACCAGTACAGAAAGATTGGTTGGCCTAATGATGTGGAGACTGTAGGTATGGTAGATCCTACCAAGACCTATGATGTCTTTGAGATTCATTATGCTTTCACTGATACTGGTGTAAATAGCTATAGGTCAGAGAAGGATATTACTATTGCTGTTCCTACAGCAGTTAAGACTTCTGCTGATGGCGGTGGTGCAGATTATACTGTTATCAATGGTATCATTGGTGCATTCAATACAGCCACAGGTCTTAATGTAGCTACATTGAAGTAATTAAAATCTGAATTGTTTAGCATAATACAAGAGGGATTGGGACTATTATCCCTTTCCCTCTTTTAGTTTTTATATTGTAGATATGATAATCAATCCTAATATATTAAAAAAGATAAAGCAGATATATTTTACTGCACAGGAGCCACCGTCTACTAATGTATTGTGGGCAAAACCTGAGAATGGATTGTTTGCTTTTTATCTATTTTTAAATGATAAATGGGAATCAGTAGAATCATCTTCTTCTGTTGAAATACCGTCTGTTTCAGTATATCTCAGTGCTTTTATAAATGATGTTGGATACATTACAAAAGAAGATATTAAGGAAGAGGCAGCCTCAACAGAGGATATTAAAAATTTATTCAAATGACAGAATCAGATAAATCAAAGATAATTCTTCTAGAACAGCTTTCTGTATTTAAAGACCTTTTGTCTAGTAATATCTCCTCATTGCAAGAGAAGGTTACAGCTTTGGAATCCTTTATAGAAAGTGACTCAGATGGAGCTATCAATAAGTTTAATGAAATTGTAAGCTTTCTGGCAGGAATTACTGATAGTAGTACCTTGCAGGGAATAGTTAGTGATATCAGTGGTCAGATAGCTGCTAAGTATACAAAGCCGACAGAAGGTATTCCTTCTTCTGATTTGTCTACTAGTGTTCAAGATTCCTTGGCTAAAGCAGACTCTGCATTACAGGTTCATCAGGATATTAGTGGTAAGGCAGATAAGGCAACAACATTGGCAGGATATGGTATTACTGATGCAAAGATTGCAAATGGTGTAGTTACTTTAGGCAATCAGACAATCATACCTTTGACTTCTCATCAGGATATTTCTGGTAAAGTAGATAAAGAGGCAGGAAAAGGACTTTCAGCCAATGATTACACCAATACAGATAAAGCTAAAGTAGAAGCTATCACCTATGCTACAACAGAGGATATCAAGGCTTTGTTCTCATAAAGAAAGGAGGGCTTATGACAGAGAATGATAAAACAAAAATTATCAGACTTGAACAGTTGAGTAGTTTCAAAGACTCTCAGGATTCATTGCATGCAAAGCTTTCTATTATTACATCTTTAGTAACACTTGCTAAAGTTTCTACTATTAGTCTTGAAGATAGTCCTGAATGGAAAGTAGTCTATATAGATAATGAAGACAAGGTTCTGTTTGGAGTAAAACAAGATAATACATGGGAGTTGAATGCAGATGTCAATGACATTATTGATTGTATCCTCTCCTCATATACAACAACTTAAAAGATAAATATTATGGTTATATTTGATCAACTCAGAATATCTGATGATGGAAAGAGAATGTATATCAATGCTCATGTAAACAAGGCAGATTACTTCAATGATATATATATTGATTCCATTGTCATTCAGACAGCAGATAAAGTATCAGAAACAGATCCTGGACTTCCTACATCAGACTATGTTTATATCAAGAAGGCAGAAGAAAATGCTAAGGAACTTAATTTGGTTCTTGAAGCATCGGACTTATCAAGGTCTTGGGAATCAGACCCTAAGGCTATTGCTTTTGGTAGAGGAGATATGAGTAAGACTTTATTCTTTGTATATATCAAGTGTAAAGGTACTCCAGGCTCCTGCACTCCTTGCAGGCTTGATGAAGAAACCACTCTTGGTGTAGTATTTGATGAGAATGTCTTGCACCAGAGAGTAATGGACTATACAAAGGAATTAGTGGCAGATTGCAATGTTCCTACAGCATTCATTGATTTCATTCTTCTATGGAATGCATTCAAGTCTGCTATAGAGACAGAGCATTACATTCCTGCTATCAAGTTCTTCAACATGATGTTTGAGGAAGTAGGGAAGTCCTGCCAGAGTAGAACTATTAAAACTTGTGGGTGCAATGGGTGATATATTATTTGAAGCATTGTCTAAGTACTATCATGCCTTGGAAGTAAAGGGTTATATGTCAAAGGCTCATAGTGAAAAGCTGTTGGTAATGGCTTTCTATTGGGACTTCATGTATAATGACTATAGGGCATTGCTTAGTAAGAAAGATTATCGTCTTATAGAGAGAGCCTTAGACTGTATCTATGGGACTAGTTGTTTAATACCTTATCCAGATTATTTGAAGATGGGAAAATTACGTTTAGGTGATATGACAGAGATGGCTCAGAGAGTCAAGACTCTTGAAGAGACAGAAGTAGTTAAGGTTATTCATGACCTTAATAGTGTAAATGGTGACCCTCAGTCTGATGTGCTTATTATGGCTGAGGAGTAATAATGAATAAGAGGTTTACTTAAATCAGTAAATAGTTTCTTTAATATGGCTCAGAGGTTAGTTAAAAAGTACTATCTTTGAGCCATAATTAATAATAAGAGTATATGTTAGTAAAAGAAATTGTTTATATGGTCTTGGACTTGGCAAAGGCTGCAACTTCTGATGATTCTTATTTCAATGAGGATCATGTAATCTTTCTGCTGAAGAAGTATAGAAGCTTCTTGATAAAGAAAGAGCAGGAGAAGCAGAAGGCTACTACTGATATTGCCTCTGAGTTTGAATATCAGCAGATATGTCTGGACTTAGAGAAAGTACCAGCTATAGATGGAGAGTCTTGTACTGGAGGATATTATCTCAGGACTACCAAGAAGATTCCTAAGATTCTTGAGGATAATCAGCCTAGAGTATACCCTATAGACTTCTATCAGGGAATCAATATCAGCTATATCCCTAGAGATAGAATGAGGTATGTAGGTACCAATAAATTCCTACAGAATATCATTTATGTATCATTGGGTCCAGATTTACATTTATATCTCAATAGCAGTAATCCTCAGTTCCTATACTTGAAGAAGCTGAGAATGAGTGCTGTGTTTGAGGACTTTGATGATATATCCTGTTATCTGTGTGATGATGATGGTAATTCCAAGGCTTGTGATGTACTAGATGAAGTATTTCCTATAAGAGAATATCTGGTTCCTACATTGATGGAATTAGTTGTCAAGGAATTGACTACAGCTAAATATCAACCAGTAGATGAGCATAATAATGCCAGTGATGATATGTCAAAGGTATCAACTAAACAGAGTTAAAGATGAATTATAAGGAATTTGAGAAGACTCTACATGATAGAACTATTCCAAGGAAAGTTAAGGTAACTAATTCTTGGGGTGTTTATGACAGTTATAAGTATATACGCAAACACCAATGGTATGATATAGGAAGACCTTTGAAAGAGCATGAATTCTACAGTATTATCAGAGGAGTTAATGACTTGCTGGCTGAAGATATAGCCAATGGTAAGGAAGTCACATTTCCTAGTAGAATGGGAGGCTTGGAACTTAGGAAAATACAGAGTGGAGTGAGCATTGTAGATGGAAAGCTTAAGAATACCTATCCTATAGATTGGTTAAGAACTACAAGACTTTGGTTTGAAGACTTGGAAGCTAGGAATAACAAGACTCTTCTTAGGAATGAAACAAAGTATATATATCATGTAAAGTATAATAAATTCTGTGCCAACTATACTAATCAATGCTTCTATGAATTTAAACTCAACAGGTTCATCAAGCTAGCACTCAAAGAAAATATTAATAAAGGAAAAATAGATACACTATATGAGACAAGAAGATAAAAAGTGGACCGTTTACAGACATACATCTCCTTCTGGAAAAATATATATTGGTATAACCTCTCAATCAGATATTCATAAGAGATGGAGATATGGTACAGGATATGATAGTTGTACCTTCTTTGACAGAGCCATAAAGAAATATGGTTGGAATAACATAAAGCATGAAGTACTTTTTACTGGACTTACAGAAGAAAAAGCAAAGTACCTTGAAATAGAACTCATACGACATTATAAGGGATTAAATCTTAGTTATAATCTTACTGCTGGAGGGCAGGGATGGTTAGGTTTACATCATTCTGAAGAATCAAAAAGAAAAATGAGACTAGCAAAATTAGGTACAAAGCAATCTGCTGAAACCATAAAAAAAAGATCTGAGGCAATGAAGGGAAAACCTTGTCCTACTAGAGGGATTCCTAAAACTTTAGGGCAAAGAATGAAGATGAGTTTAAGTAGAAAAGGAAAGAAAATAACTTATCATATTTCAAAAGAGGAACTCTCAAAAAAACGTAGAGAAGCTCAAAAAGGTGTAACAAGTATTCCTGTACTTCAATATAGTATAGATGGGACTTTTATAGCAAAGTATAATTCTAGAAGTGAAGCAGCAAGAGCTGTTGGAGGAAAATCTTGTCATATCACAGAATGCTGTGAAGGTAAAATAAAAACATCAAAAGGATATATTTGGAGGAATGCTGTATGATAAATAATATTCTATTTACAAATATTCGGAGAGTTTTAGATGATTTGCTAGAACATCCTCTTTTAAGGGATTTAACATTGGAACAAGTTGTTAGGTACACTTTACGTTTTGTTGCACTACATGGTTATCCTCAGCTTTATCAGGATAAGATAGATACTGTAGATATCAAGGACTTTAGAGGACTTCTTCCATGTGACTTGATTTCCATTATTCAGGTAAAGGATTTAAAGACTGATGTATGTCTTAGGTCTATGACTAATACCTTTACTCCAGGGTTAAGGCTTAAGCCTGATATGAGGAATCAGCCTAAGGATTTACTCAATAAAATGAAGCCTCCAGTTGATACTTATATTCCACCTATGCCAGAATATAGAGAAGAACCAACCTTTAAGACTCAAGGAAGGATTATCTTTACTTCTTTTCCTAAGGGTAAGGTAGAGATTGCCTATAAGTCAATACCTGTTGATGAAGATGGCTTTCCTCTGCTGATAGATAATGAGACTTATCTCAATGCTTTGGAAGCATATATAAAAGTAAAGGTTTTTACTGTCAAGTTTGATACTGGAAAGATACAGGCTGGAGTACTCAGTAATGCACAGACAGAATATGCTTGGGCTAGTCATCTTTTACAATCTGAAATGACAACACCTTCTATGGCAGAAATGGAATCAATGACAAGATATTTAAATACATTGATTAAACCAGTCAGACAGTTTGATAATGGTTTTAAGGATTTAGGTAATCGTGAATATTTAAGGAATCATTAATATGGCAAAGCAAACATATATATTAAAACCCTTTGAGCATAGTAAGGCATCTTCTGGTGCTTTATGTGTCATGGTGAAGAATAGTGTTTCTGATAAAATCACTAATATCAACAGTGATGGTACTACTAATCCTAACTTCATTGGAGCTGGTATTTGTACTCAAGGCAATGGTGGATTCACCATGATGATTAATGGAGTAGTTTATCAGTTTAACTCTAAAGGTGAGGGATTATATCCTTTGTCTATAAGGAGTTATAAACTTATGTTGGGTGAGGTTGAAGCTACTATCAATACATCAGGAAACGCTGCTACCAGTAATACTACAACTGTTGTTACTAGAGGTCAGGATGGTTCAACTACTACAAAGGTTGACTATTCCAAGACCCATGATGTTATCATTGACAGTCTCAATGCCAGGGATGAATTTGCTGTCAATGTTCTGAAACAGCTTTTGAGTGGTATCCCTAATCCTTCTGCCATATCCAATAATGAGATGAATTTCTTTTGTAATAGGGCTTATCAATGGGCTGCTAATATGATGGAAGCTTCTGCTAATGCCAGAGGTTCCTTTACCCAAGAAACCTCTTCTACAACAGGAACACCATCTAATGCAACAACAAGGGCAGATGTTTCAGCAGATTCATTATCTTCTAATACAGAAAAGCTACTCAATAATATTGTATCAGCCCTAGAGAGAACTGACTATGCAGAGACTGTATCAGGTAAAACTGTTTACTCTGAAAGAGTTAAAGTGCAGTTTGCTGAATTGATAGATTTCCTTAATACTTATGTAAAAGGTGATTCCAAGACTGTTACTGATAGTGAAGGTAAGCCTTCTACAACTACTTCTGTACTTGGACTTAAGGACTTGATAGCTGCCATTAATAAACTTAGTGGAGGTTCTACAGAAGAAGTAAGTATTGGAAATAAAGGTTTAGGTAGGGATAAAGACCATCCTTTCTATATGACAGGAGGGGGTTTTCCTACAAGACAAGCTCTAGCTGCTTCCCTGGCTTCTACAGCTATCAGTGATTTTCTTACATTCAATACTAATGGAGCAGTAGGATATTCCCCTAAGGCAGAAGTAAAGAAGAGTATTCTTGGATGGTTAGAGAAGTATGCAAATTTAGATGCTCTCTACCAAGACTTACAGACCAAGGTAACAGAAACTGTAGATGCAAGAGTAAAGGCATGGCTAAATGCAACTACTGTAGTATCTGATGATAATGGAGGCTATAAACTGAATGTCCCAGATTCTATTTAATAAGGAGAAAGAAATATGGCTAAGAAATATATAAGTTGGAAACCTAAAGGTATGAACAGAGATATGTCTGTTTCTGCTTTTAGTTCAGAGTTTGCTTTTGAGAATGTCAATCTCAGATTAGCAACCAATGAAGACAATACTACCATGTCTTGGGTAAATGAAAAAGGCCCTGGAGTTATTACTATTGAAAAAGTAATAAAGGCATGGGATAATACTACTGTAGATTATCAGGGATTCTATGGAACTCCTATTGGTACTGCTGTACTTAATCATCAGTTGGTTGTCTTTACCACTACTGCTGGCACAAAGGTTAATGATAATACTCCTGATAGAATATATGTCTTTAAGTTCTCTGATAACCAGAAGACTACTATGATTGCAAGATTGCTCTTTGAAGGCAATCTTAACTTTCATGTGCAGTATCCTTTGGAGACAATGGTTGCCTATGAAGCAGCATATATTCAAAAGGTATATTGGACTGATAATAGAAATCAGCCTAGAATGATTAATATTGCTGCTACAGATAGTAAGATAAAGAAATGGAATACAGAACCAACAATACTAAGTACTTTCTTTGACTTTGTACCATCCTTCAAAATGAAAGATAGTGATGTGAACATCACAATGAATACTTCTGCTGGAGGATTATTTGCTCCAGGAGTTATTCAGTATGCTTTTACCTATATTAATAAGTATGGTCAAGAAAGCAACATTGCCTACCTTTCTACCTTGTACTATCTATCTCATAGTGATAGAGGTGCTTCTCCAGAAGATAAGGTAACTTCCAGTTTCAATATCAAGATTAATAATCCTGATTATAACTTTGACTATATCAGACTGTACTCTATTCAAAGAAGTTCTCTTAATGCTACACCTTTTGTCAAAAAGATAGAGGATATTCCTATTACTAAAGCTAAAAGAAAAGAGAATTCTTCTGTTAATGTTAGAAGAGCATCTAGTGATACTGTCACTAAGAACTATGTCTACACAAATGAAGACTTTCCTTTTCTTCCTAAAGAGATTTCCAATGGTAAACTTGGCAGAAAGATTAAAGGAATGACTCTTTCAAAGGGTTCTTACACTGTCAATGTTACCCCTTTTGATGGAATACCAAGTAAAAGCTTTAGTCCTCAAGACCAGTTTACCTTAAATGGTTATGATGAATCTACAATGAATGAAGGTGGTATTTTTTGTGATTTACAGGAGATTATAGATATGATGGAAGATCCTGTGAATAACTATCAGGAATATGAGTTCAAGGATTACTATGTAAGATTCAGATTAAGCCAGGATTGGGATGAAGCCTGCTCTAGGATAACTGCTGCTGAGGAATATGACTCTTGGGCATTATGTATGAATCATGATTTTATACCAGCAAGTGTTATTAAGTCTAATAACCTGGAGCTTATCTATGATTTTAGTTCTCAGTTATGGTATCTTACCAATAAGAATGTAACTGTAGATACTGGCACAGAGACTCCTGATATTCCTACAGTTCCTGATACTCCAAGCAGTCCTGACCATGAAGATGAGGAAATAGCTGATATTGTATATGTGGATAATGGAACTACAGGTTCAACCATAGACCCTACAGAGCTGTTATACATAGGAGGTAAGGATATTACAGCATTGACAATGACAAGTAAGGATAATACTCTATTCTTAGGTAATATTACCCAGAAGAACTCTCTGGTAACCAGTATTCAGGATTACTATGATAAACTGAGGGATGAAGATACTAATATGGGTATTACCTTTGAGAATGATGGTAATAAGAAGAGTTTTACCTTAGATCATACCACAGGTATTTATTCCCATACCAATATGCTTACTCATAACCTTAGGGAAATATCTACCTTTAAAGGTGGTGAGACATATAGATTTGGCTTTCAGTTGCAAAAGAAGACAGGAGAATGGTCAGAGCCAATCTTTATGGATGATGTAACTAATAGTTTATATCCTGCAACAGAAGTGACTTCTGATGTTATTTCCTTGGTATATGCAAGAGCTGATATTGCTATTGCTACCTTGGCAGAGAAATACAATGCAGGTAAGAATGAATCAGAGGAAGACTTTTATTCTGTCTATCAGAGTGTCAGACCTGTTATTGTCTACCCTTCAATAGGAGACAGGAATGTTCTTTGTCAAGGAGTGCTGAATCCTACAGTATTCAATGCTAAGGACAGAATAGATAGTTCTCCTTATGCACAGGCATCCTGGTTCTTCAGACCTTATGTGCTTTCTAATGATGAAACTACAGCTCCATCCTTATCCTATGATGAATTAAAGATAGACGTATCCTCTGAAGAATTATCCTCAGATGCAACTACTAAGATAGAAAATTCAATCAATAGTTATCTGAAATCCAGTGGATTACTAAAAGCTGTCTATGTTTTAGTAGCTGATGTAAAGGAAGATTATATTAATTTAAATCTGTCAAGAGGAGAACTTTACTATCATTATGAAATATCTGAAAGGTTTAAGTCTGATTATGCTGATGGAGATGATAGGACTCTAGACAATAGAAGTGAGGACTATCCTCTGCCATTTATGGCTGCAATAAGATTAGGTGTAACAACAGGAGGGGCAAGATATGCTTTTATCTGTGATTCTATTACAGAAGAGGAAGATTCAGACTTTGAAACAGAGACGACTATGGGATATAAGAGAACCTATTATATTGATGGTCTAGATGCTGTAAGGACAGAAAGAGCAACATTCCTGTTTTATAAAAATATGAGAAAGACAGGTAATAATCTTTGTTACTATATTAAACCTGATAGTAGTGCTCCTAGCTCTTATATATTCAAGTTTTATGCAGGTGGTTTGCTTTATACTTTGTCATTTACCTCTCTTGCAGATAATGATTCTTATATAGTTGATGATAGTGGAAAGGACGGCAATGCCTTAAAGTTTACTCACTATGACTCTTTATATTCACTAAGTGATTTTACTAAGAAAAATGGTATAAATGACCCAGAGCCTGACCATACTATTGAAGCAAAGCAACTGGAGATAGAGGGGGCTATTAAAAGCTATGCTACTCCTTTTAATACTTATGACCAGAGTTATGGAAAATCAAATACCCAGTTCTTTGTTGACCAGAGTATTGTAACACTTAACTCTCCTGATATAGAGTTTGATACAGAAGTACAGACTTATGGTACTGAAGGATTGAAGCTTAGGATAGTGGGAGCTATTCCTATTACAGCTTATGCTTCTGCCCATTCTATTAAGATTTCTTCCAATATGCTGGAAACCTATCATAATGCAGGAGATTCTTTGGGTCATTACTTTGGTGCAGGAGAAAAGAGTGACAATGTGATTCATAACAATATTAGTGGTTTAGGTGGAATGAGACTTATCTCTGAATACCTGTGGAATGATGTTGTGGTGAAGAGTGATGTAAATAAGACAGATGGTGTTACAACAACAGAAAGATATAACTTCCTTGTTTATCCTTGGCAGAGGATAGGCTCTATGAATAATGATACCAGGGAGAAAGAAAGTACTTCTGATAAGGGTACTATCTATGCTTCTTCTTACTTGCAGACAAAAAAGGAATCTCATATTCTCTTCTCTATCAACTCTTCCTATATGGAATCTCATAACTTGAATAACTCAGTATTTGAACATATAAGTTCACAGATTCATCTTACAGAGAATGATGAGATAAGAAATGTCAGACTTCCAAAACAGTCTAAGGGAACATCAGAGATAAACTACTATCCTAATATAGATAAGGTACTTACCAACGAAAATGGATACAAGGTTCTTGTAGATCATAAGGGGTCATCTGCTTTGACTACTAATTGGTCAACTATAACAAGGCCTGTATCTATGAAGTATAAATCTACTTCCCATGCTGTAATAGCATTGGATGCTGATAGTAAAACTTCTGAGAATAATGTTTTACCATTGCTGCCTTATGCAGAATATAATGGTCATCACTTTGGACAGTACTCAAAAACCTCTGATGAAATTAAAACTTTTTGGGGAGATACTATCAATGGATTTACTCAAAGTAGTTATAATATAAGTACTCTGTTTTCAAAGAAGTTGGATTTTCTATGGTTGGCAGAACTGTATAAGGATGTTGATGCTTCCAGTAGGTTTGGTGGCAAAGGCAAATCTGCTGTAATGAATAACAAGTGGTTGGTTTGTGGAGAGGCTGTACCTTTTGATTCTAATGCAAATTCTGTAACTTTATATTGGACAGAAGGAGATACTTTCTATCAGAGATATGATTGCTTGAAGACCTACCCATTTACCAATGATGATGTGAATCAGAATACAGAGATACTGTCATTTATGTGTGAAACTCATGTGAATATAGATGGAAGGTATGACAAGAATAGAGGACAGATAAAGAATTATACTATGAGACCAGAGAACTTTAATAAGCTCAATCCTGTATATTCTCAGCAGAATAACTTCTTTACCTCTAGGAAACTTGATACCAAGGATATTAGTGAATTGAGTTATCCTAATCATATCTACTATTCCAAGACTAAGGAGAGTGGTGCAGATATTGATTTATGGACTAATGTTACTTTGGCTTCTACCTTAGAGTTGGATGGTGATAAGGGACAGATTAATTCTTTAAATAGACTTAATAATCAAATCATAGCTTTTCAGGATAGTGGTATCTCTCAGATACTCTATAATGAGAATGTGCAGATAGCATCTTCTACAGGTGCTCCTATTGAGATTGCCAATAGTGGTAAAGTTCAAGGTAAGAGATATTTATCTGATACTATTGGATGTTCCAATAAGTGGTCTATAGTTCAGACTCCTACAGGTATCTATTTCATGGATAATAATGATAAGAGTATTTATCTCTTCAATGGACAGTTGACCAATATCTCTACAGATTTAGGCTTTAACTCATGGGCTAAGCAGAATATTCCTTCTAGTAATAGTCTTCATAAATGGAATCCTCAGGATTATAATAACTTTAGGGCTGTTTATGATAAGTTAAATCAAGATGTATTATTCATCAATAATGAAACATCATTAGCTTACTCAGAGAAGCTCAAGTGCTTTACATCCTTCTATGCTTATGAGGGTACACCATACTTGGAGAACTTTGATGATGTTGGTATCTGGATTAGAGACAATAAACTGTGGAAGCATCAGGCAGGACAGGCTTGTAATTTCTTTGGAGAAAATAAACCTTATTCCATGACACTTATTGGTAATCAAGATCCTCAGTTGGATAAGATATTCACTAACTTGGAGTTTAGAGCTAATGTGAAGGAGGAGGGTACATATAATGTAAGTAATGGTAAGTTTACTCCTTATCTTCCATTTGATAGCTTGGAAGTCTGGAATGAGTATCAGCATGGTATCTTAAACCTCAGCAATAGAAATAAAGGTGAAGGATTTATCCATGGTAAGGATAATGGTATCTTGGCTAGAAAGTTCAGAATGTGGAGATGTGATATTCCTAGGGATAATGCAGATGTAAACTCTGACATAGAAGCACCTATGGGTATCAAGAGATTTAAGGCTAGACCTTTGGATAGAATAAGAAATCCTTGGGCATATCTAAAGCTTACCAAGAATTCTGCATCTAAGTCTCTTGCCCAGATTAATACAGAGATACATGACATCATGGCAACTTATTTTTGTTAATTAGGAAGATAGGTGAGGAAATCTTAATGATTCTCTTACCTACTTTTATTATAGTATTAA
>ERZ869983.224-NODE-224-length-19372-cov-3.731278_pt1 | contig 19372 bp, 14 predicted proteins | sample MGYA00521106_ERZ869983 | MGnify/ENA primary metagenome ERZ869983 (study PRJEB32232, sample SAMN07284972) | human gut metagenome | biome: human-associated habitat; material: feces | host: Homo sapiens | place: Tanzania | collected 2014-04-05 ...
GTTTGTCATCGTGGAAAGCCGCGCACCCAGTGGGTACTATGGTGACTGGTCGGATGTAAACGCTCCCGGCACAGCCGGTTCCGTGCTGGGCAAGCGGGCGTATGCCTTTGAAATCACGAAAGCGTTGGACGGTCAGACGATTTGGCTGGGCAACGCGGATTATAACGCCGACATCACTACGAACAACAGCGGCGGTACCCTTATCGACACCGGCGAGGGCATCGTCACTATCACATTTGGCAGCCGCAACGCAGATAAGACCTACGCCACAGACCCCACCGGCATCGCCAACAACGAAGATTCCTACACCATGCACGCCAACTCCGACAAGATGCAGAATGACCGCGTCCTTGGCAATATCCTGCTGACGAAAGTGGACTTGGACGCCGCGCGGTATCTGGCTGCGGGCAGCAACGGCGATACCACGCTGGAGGGGGCAGTGTACGACTTGTACGCAGCGGATACCATTGAACACCCTGACGGCGTTTCCGGCATCGTGAATTATTCTGAAATTACAGATGCCAATGGCGCTCCCATCTGGCACACCACCGTCCTTACCAACGGCGGCTGGGATACGGATTACCTGCCCATTTTGCAGAAAGACCGGCTGGTTGCCTCTGCTGCTATTAAGGACGGGAAACTTGCTTTTTCCAACCTGTATATGGGGCGCTACTACCTCGTGGAGCGTGCGACAGGTCTGGTGCTGCCGATTGACGGCAACGGCAAACTGTATACGACCGGCAAATACCCGCAGCTGAATAAGAAGCTGGAGCGCACCGGCAAGTACAGTGATTTGGTTCGGAAGAATAACGAGTACACCGACTACATCTATAAAAATCAGTACTCTGCCGTAACTGAAAGCCGCAAGCTGGATGGCCGCAAGGCATGGGATGGGTATTACCTTTCCTATGCCACCGGGTATCTCTGCGATGAGGTCAACCACTACAAAACGCTGACCTATGCAGATGAATCCAGCTACCACATCCACGCTGAACAAGAAAGCCAAGATGAAGTCCTCAAATCCGGCTTCTCGCTGAATAAGCTGGTCTCCACCACCGGTCAGCCCAGCCCGGCGCTGAAGCTGGAGGGTGCGGGCTTCACCGTCTACCGCATTTCCAAGCTGAGCAAGGAAGCGCAGTTCACTAAAAACCCGGATGGCAGCTACAATGCACAAAGTATTTTGGATGCTTACCGCAAAGATAACTACGACAATTTGACGCTCAAGTACGATTTCACCGCCGAAGGACAGGCTATTGCCAATATGTATGAGAGCAACGCTGCCACGGTAGAAGCCTACAATGCCACCCTGACTGCAGATGGCGATTACGCCAACGGCAAGGGCAATGGCTGGGTTCCTACCGATCAGGATGCAGAGTACCGGTTGGCAGAACTGTATACGAACGAGGAAGGCGTCATCCGTGTTGAGGGACTTCCGTATGGACAGTACCTTGTTGTCGAGGCCACGATTCCTAAAGATGTGTTCCAGTGTGATCCCTTTATCGTAACGGTCAGCAAGGACAGCCCGCAGAGCCGTTTTACGGTTCCTGCAGGTAGCGTCACCACCGCCACCAACAACCACATGACCTATAACGTGTTGGATGAAGAACTGGAAGGTTACTTGCAGCTTATCAAGACCGATACCGAAACCGGCAAGGCGGTCAAGATTGCGAACACCGCTTTTGCGCTGTACAAACTCGATGACAAAGGCAACAAGACCCGCATTTCGATGATTGATCCCGCCAGCGGCAACGCCACCAAGAAAACCGATGTGTTCTACACGGACGCAGATGGCCTGATGAAAACGCCCGAAAAACTGCCGCTTGGTCGCTATCTGATTGAAGAATTGCAGGGACCGGAAGGTTACTACAATGACCCCGCCTACTCGGTAGAATTTGAAATCACATCCGAGCGCGTCTGGCAAGTCGTGGGCAACGCTACAAACGACATGGACGAGTACATCGTGGTAGAAAAGTATTTCAACCATGAGACGCTGGGACAGTTGACCATCCGCAAGCTGGGCAATGTGCTGACCAATTACAAAGACGGTCAGTTCATCTACACGCAGGATAACCTTGCCGGAGCTGTGTATGAAATCCATGCGGATGGCGATATTGCCACGCCTGACCGTCAGGGTACTTATTGGTATAAGGATGGTGACCTTGTTGCCACCGTTACCACCGGTGATGCCGGTCAGGTTGATGAGGTAAAGTTTGCTCCAAACCGTACACAGGCGACCTACGATTTCCTTACCATCTCCCATGATGGCACCAAAGGCGAAGTGACCGTGACCCTGCCCTTGGGCAAGTACACCATCACCGAGGTCAAAGCGCCGTATGGTTTTGTGCTGACCCAGCAGAGCTACACGGTAGAATTCGGCTGGGACAACCAGCGCAATGATATTGTGCTGGCGAAAACCATCGTCAGCCACGAGCAGGATGGCGACAAAGAGTGCTCTTACAGCATCGTCAATATCAAGGACGCTTCGGATGCCCATAAGACCGCACAGACCCTTGTGTTTGAGAATGCCCGCGTTCTGCCGACCCCCGAAAAGCCCGGCGACAAGGTCAGCAAAATTGGCGTTGGTATCTATAAGCAGGACCGCGAAACGCTGACCTATCTGCCCGGTGCTGTGTATGAACTGTACACGGTGGACGATATTTTCGCAGCAGATGGCACGAAGCTGCTGGATGCAGGCGCAAAGCTGGCTACCAGTGACCCCACCAACGACAGCGGTTTTACTTGGTTCGATGTAGATGTGCCCATCCGCGCCGAAACCCACCCCGATTCCGGCAACAGCGGTAAATACCGCATTGTCGAAATCACCGCCCCTGCCGGGTATCTTTTGGACAGCACTCCTATCGAGGTCGAGTTCCCCTATGCCGGTCAGGAGGTGGCATGGCAGGTCGTGGATGGCACAAATACCAACCTGCGCACTACCGTGAACATCTCCAAGCAGGATGTCACCAACGGCAAAGAGCTGCCCGGTGCCAAGCTGGAGATCCGCGATGCAGATGGCAAGTTGATCGAGGGCTGGATGTCCGCCAAAACGCCGCATACCGTGCGTGGACTGGAACTGGACAAGGAATACACCCTCATTGAAAAACGCGCTCCTGAAGCCTATGCGGAAGCCCAAAACATCGTGTTTAAGCTCGTACAGGTTGGAAACGAACAGGAAAACGAGGTCTATGTAAAGAACGGTGACACTTGGGAAAAGCTGGACGATAGCACCGTAGTGATGCAGGACGCGCCTGTATTGGATATTGACAAGGTGGACGCAGACGGCACCTTGCTGCCCGGCGCAACGCTGACCATCCGTGATGAGGATAAGAACGTCATCGACACATGGGTAACCGACTCCAATACGCATCGTGTTCCGATTTCGGAAGAAAGTATCAAGCTCTCCAACGAGAAAACCGAACACATCTACACCCTGACGGAAGATGCCGCGCCTGCCGGTTATGAGGTGGCAAGCTCTGTTCAGTTCAAAGTTGAGCTGGTAGACGAGACTGCCTGCCTGTATCTGCGCAAGGATGAAAAGGCGGACTGGGTACGCGCCGATAGACGCCTTATCACGATGGTCGATAAGGCTACCCCGCACCATGAGGATACGCCTGAACCCACCCCCGCACCGACTTCTACCCCCGCGCCGCAGTTGACGATCCCCCAGACCGGCGACACGTTCCCGGTGGCCTTGTTGGTCATTGTTGTGTTTGGCTCTATCGCTGCAATCGGTGTGCTGACCTACAAACGCCGCAAGTCTGAAGCTGATACCGAGGAGGACGACCAGTAATATGATTTATACCTGCACCGCAGGCGGAATCCGCAGTCCGCCTGCGTTTTTTCTTAAAAACAAGTAAAGGAAACGATGAAAAATGCAAAATGAAAACCCAAAACGCGTATGGCTATATGCGCGAATTCCCGGTAATGATGTAGAAACACTGCGCTGCATCCGTGAGTGTGCAGCGAAAGCACAGCAGGACAACTGCAATATTGTCGGCACCAGCACGGACGAAAGACCCGGCTGGCTGCTGCGCCCCGGCTACCGTGAAATGATGCGGCAGGTCAAGGCCGGGAAAATTGACTGCATTCATATTTACCGTATGCGCCAGATCAGCGGCAAGGAACGACACTTGTTTCGCTTTTTCCAACAGGTCATGCAGCACGGCGTCAAGGTCGTAACGCTGGAATACAGTCTGCGCGATAGACTGCATGAGTACAGGTTGGAAATGAAAATTGAAAACTATGCAGCGCGGCACAAACTGCCCTTTCCATGGTGAATTGCGAAAAATGTCGCAGACTACGCCTGAAAAGTGCGGAAAAATGTCGCAAGAAGGGATGAACTATGATTGAAGAAACCGCAGTTCGCGTGGAAATCAGCGCTGCACGATTCGCCAGCCAGAGTATTTTTGATATACTCCGGCTGACCGTGCAGGCAATGAACTGCCAAAATTATGGACAGCAAAGTCTTAACGCGCTCAACCGGCAGGAACGCCCGCTGGCATCGGTGGATGTAAATAAAAAAACGCTGCCCTACATCCGCAGGCAGCTGAAGCAATATTCCGTGGATTTCTCTGTCACCAAGGACCGAGATACCGGCCAGATGTATTTGTGGTTTAAGGGGCAGGATGTGGATCGTATTCAGACTGCGTTGGAAAACTGCATTGCAGAGCGCGGCAAAGAACGCCCAATCCCGGAGCTGAAAGACCTTTGTGACCGCGCAGCGCAGCGGGTCAAGGAAATGAACCAATCCCGCCCTGTGCCGCCGCCGGAACATGGAGAACGCCTATGAACCAGCCGAAAAGAAACCTGAAAATTTGGATCCCTATTGCAGCGGTTTTATGCTTCTGGTTGGGTAACTGGATGGGTCACACCTACGAACTCACCGAGGGAACCACTACGCACCGGCTGACGGCTGCACTGAACCTGAACAGCCTGCTGCTGCACCCGTTCAGGCTCTCGGCAGACGCCTTTTCGCTTGGCTGCGGTATTGCCGCAGCGCTCATGGCAGGGCTTATTTACCTTTGTGTGAAGTACAGCAGGCATCGCCTGATGCCCCAGAAAGAGTACGGCAGCGCCCGATGGGGCGGCCCGGAAGATATTGTCCCTTTTCAGGATGAAAACGCGCAGAACAACCTGCCGCTCACGGCATCGGAAAGCCTGAGTCTTTCTCCAAAAATGAAGGTGACGGCAAACGATAACTATAACCGCAACAAGAACGTAATCGTATTCGGACCGTCCGGTTCCGGTAAAAGCTACAGCGTGGCAGGTCCGCAGCTTTTGCAGTTCAACAGCAACTATGTTCTCAGTGATCCGAAGGGCGAGTTGCTTCAGGAATATGGCAATGTCCTACTCTCTCAAGGATACAAGGTTAAGGTGTTCAACCTGAAAGACCGGGATAAATCCGACCATTACAACCTTTTCGCCTACATAAAAAATGAGGATGACATTCTGGTCGTCACCAAGAACCTTGTCAAAAACCTGAAAGAAGATCCCACCGCCAAGAGCACCGCCGACCCGATATGGGAGGAAGGTATGACGGCGCTGCTGGAAGCACTGATCGGCTATGTGTTCTATGAATTGGAGCCGGAAGAACGGAACATGAACAGCGTTATGACGCTGCTCCTTATGCTGGAATCGCAGGGGGATGGTCCTAACAGCGTAAGCCAGCTGGACCTGCTGTTTGATGACCTGAGCATCAACAAACCGAACTCCTTTGCAGCAAAGCAGTATAAGCTCTACAAGATGGCTCCCGGCAAGACCGCGCAGAGCATCAATGTGTCGCTGGGGCTGCGTATGAGCGCGTTCAACATCCCATCCATTGCCAACATCTGCGCGGACGATACGATTGACCTGCGAGAACTGGGCAGCGAGAAAAAAGTGGCGCTCTTTGTTGTTACGCCAGACACAACGACCGCCTACAATTTCTTGGCTGCGGTTATGTTCCAGCAGTGCTTTCAAATTCTGGTGGATATTGCAGACCATCGCCCGGATAAGCGCCTGCCACGGCATCTGCGGTTCCTCTTGGATGAATTTCCGAACATCGGCATGATACCGGATTTTCAAATCCTAATCAGTACGATTCGCAGCCGTGACATTGCCTGCACCCTGATTTACCAGTCATTGAACCAGCTGAAAAGCCAGTATAAAGACGATTGGGCGACTATCTATGAAAACTGCGATTCTATGATCGTTCTGGGCGCAGGCGGCAACCCGGAAAATCTGGAATTCTTCTCCAAGGCGTTGGGCAAGGCAACCATTGAAGTGATGAACACATCGGAGAACAAAGGCAGTCAAGGCTCGTATACGAAGTCGTATCAGGCGCTGGGCCGTGAGCTGATGACACCAGAGGAAATCCGAACGATGCCCCGCAACTGGTGCCTGCTGATGATTTCCGGCGTGGCACCCTTTTATTCACGCAAATACAATCTGAAAGACCACCCCAATTACCATTTGGTAGAAGCGGAAGGCGGCAAGCCTTTCGATTATGACAAGCGTGCAGAGCAGTCTTTTGCGGAATTTATCAGCAATGTAAAGGACGTAAAGACCGTAAATCTCTGTGCCGAAAATAACAACTGAACGGAGAAATATAAAATGGAAATGGTATCTACAATTACGACCCTCATCTCGAATGTTGTCACCTTTGCTGGTGGCCTCCTGCTGCTGTTTGGTGCGGTAACGCTGGGCACCAACCTGAAAGACCACAACGGCCCCGGTATCAGCAGCGGTGCATGGGCAATGGCAGGCGGTGTGCTGATTATTGCGGTTGCCACCTACTTCGGCACGCTGACAGTCGGGTAAAGGAGGGCTGCGCTATTTTTGAAGATACAATACGCAGCCAGTTGGAGGGTATTTCTGCCACGGTCAACTCTATGGGGCAGAATTCCGGTTTGCTCAGCAGCCTGACCGATTGGAACAGCACTTTGGCGGGCTATGCCGACAGCATAAGCACCGGTGTAGTCATGCCGGTAGCGCTGACTCTGCTGGCGCTTTTTATGATTCTGGAGCTGTACAATGCCACCCAGCGCATTGCCATGAACGGCAGCAACAATGCTTTTACGATCCAGCAGATTGCATTGGTCATGCTGAAAATTGTTGTTTGTCGGTGGGCGGTGGTGCATACAACGGAAATCCTGAACGCACTCTTTGAAATTGCATCCACCGTGGCGGTTGGCATATCCGGTTATGTCGGCAGTGGCGAGGTCAATACGACCGTTGACATTGAAAATGCCATTGCTGCGCTGCCGGGCGGCATTGGCAATATGCCGGTGGCACTGGAGCTGATGGTGGTTGGCTGGATGCTGCGCATTGTGAACATCGTGGTCAACACCATTGTGGCCGCACGCTTTATAGAGCTGTATGTTTACAATGCGATGGCATCACTGTCCATTGCCACGCTGTGTTATCAGGAACTGCACGGCATTGCGGTGAACTTCCTTAAATCTTACCTTGCGGTTGCCTTGCAGGGTGCGGTGCTGTATCTGGTCATCGGCTTTTATCCGGCACTGGCCGGTTCGCTGGGCGCTGGCGGCAGCATCACGGAGCAAGCGTGGGCAATGCTGGGACAGGCGGTTATCCTGCTGGTATCAGTGTTTATGAGCGGAAAGTTCACGAAAGCCATTACCAGTGCAATGGCCTAATACCATTTGGAGAAAAAACTATGATTGCCACAAAAACAAACCTCGAAATTACAGAATACCGGGAAAAGTTCTTCTTGGGATTATCCCTCCGCCAGCTGGCCAGCTTTGCTGCGGCTGCGGTGCTGGCAGTTGCGACCTGCTTTGTCTGTCTGCACTGGCTGCGGATGGATATGCAGGTCGTTTCTTATATCGTCATGGTGGAGGTACTGCCCTTTCTGGGGCTGGGCTTCATCCGCCGTGACGGTTATCCGTTTGAAAAGCTCGTGAAAATTTACTGGGCATGGCACAGCGAAAATGCAGAGGTGCCAATCCGCCCCTATAAGGAGAGTCGAAATGTTCAAAAGAAAAGAACTCGCAGAAGTGTCGAATGTGAAACCTATTGCCGCCGAGACGAAAAAGCAGCGCGCAAAGGAAGGAAAGCAGCGGTCAAAGCAGCTGCGCAGATCCGCAAAACAATCCGAAATGAATGCCGCGCAGAGCGCCCGCAGCATTAAGAAGCGCCGTGCGCCAGAAAAGGCAGCGGACTGTCTGCAATACGAGCGTATGTACGAAAGCGGCATCTGTGAGGTGGAACCGGGGCTTTTCTCCATGACAATGGCGTTCACGGATATCAACTTTCAGCTGGCACGGCAGGAGGAGCAGAAAAGCCTTTTTAACCAATACAGCGAATTCCTGAACTACTTCGATCCAGACACGCATCTGCAAATCAGTCTTGTGACCCGGCGTGTGGATGAAGCGGAGTTTCGCCGCGATACTTTCCTGCCGCTGCGTGGTGACAACCGCGACCGGTACAGCGAGGAAATGAACCGTGTTATATCGGAAAAAGCGCTGCAAGGGCAAAATGGACTGATTCGGGAGAAGTATATCACTATCAGCTTGCATGAGGATGATTACAGAAAAGCGCAGGTTCGGCTGCTCAAACGCGCCGAGGACATCCAAAACCTGTTCAAGCGCATGGGCAGCACTGTACGCAGACTCTCCGGTATCGAGCGCCTGAACCTGCTGCATGGTATTACCCGCCCGGAAGAAGTCATGGCATTTTCTTATGATTGGCTGCTGGCAGAGGATTCCATTACGACCAAGGATTTTATTGCGCCCAGCGGTTACAACTGGAAGCCGGAGCATGATGACTCCCGCGCTGTGTACAATGACCGCTACCAGTTTGGCGAGTATTATGGCAAGGTGCTGTATCTGCGGGATATTGCCCCGCAGATGAAAGACAATCTGCTTTCGCTGCTCAGTGACTTAGACTTTGATAATGCAATTTCCATTCATGTAGATGCCGTCGAGCAGCGCGAAGCCGTTGAGCAAGTTCAAAAGCAATTGGCTTATATGCAGAAAGAAAAGGGCGATGGCATGGTCAATGCTGTGCGCATGAACCTGCCCGCCTACATGGGTGTACGATATGAACTGACCAACCAGATCGAGGATGCCGAGGAGCTGCTGGACAACCTGCACAACTATAATCAGAAGATTTTTAAAGTCTGCATCCTGATCCACACCTATGGCAGAAATAATGCTGAACTGGACGAGCGTGTGCAGCAAATCTGCAATACTGTGCAGCAGCAGACTTGCCGGTTCAGCGCTATCCCATTTGAACAGTGCGCTGCCATGAACAGCGTTTTACCACTTGGAAAGAAATGGCTGGCGCTGGAGCGCACTCTCCTGACAGTGAATACCGCTATCTATGTACCGTTTACCACGCAGGAACTGTTCCAACCCGGTGGGCTGTATGAGGGCACCAACGCCCGCAGTAAAAACCTGATTATGGTCAACCGAAAACTGCTGCCTGCCCCTGCCGGTATGGTGCTGGGCATGACCGGCTTTGGTAAATCCTTTGCGGTTATGCAGATGATGGCAGGCATCATGCTGCGCTGGCCGGAGGACGACTTGGTGGTCATAGACCCGGAAAACGAGTATGCTCATCTGGTGGAAGCTTTTGGCGGCGAGGTTATTGAAATTTCGCCGTCCAGCAAAGCGCACATCAACCCGATGGATATTTCGGAGGATTACGGTGATGACGATAACCCGATTCGCCTGAAAAGTGAGTTCCTGCGTGATTTTTGTCAGTTGATTTTTAACCGTGAGGATTTAACACCGCAGGAACGCAATACGATCGATCAAGCAACCCTGCTAACTTACCAGAAATATCTTCTGCACCCGGAGCGCGAACAGATGCCGACACTGAACGACTTCTACAGCAACCTTCTTTTGCAGGGCGCAGACGGAAAGAATCTTGCTTCGGCATTGCAGATGTATGTGAACGGCACAATGGACCTGTTTGCCCACCAGACGAACGTGGATTTGCAGAACCACTGCATCTGCTTCAACACCGTGAAACTGGGCAAGAGTATGCAGTCCATCGGCATGATGACGGTGCTGGACCAGATCTGGAACCGCATCACCCGAAACCGCGTGCTGGGACGCCGCACTTGGATTTTCACCGATGAGTTCCAGCTACTGCTGGGCAACAGCGCCTGCACGAACTACTACTTTGAGCTTTCCAGCCGTGCCCGTAAGTGGGGCGCCATCCTGACTTCCATTACCCAACACGTTCGCTCTGTGCTGAACAACGAGGATGCTCGGCGTATGCTGTCCGACTGCGGCTATATCAAGCTGCTGAATCAGGCACCGGACGATGCGAACGACATTGCACGGCTGCTGCATATCTCTGACGAAGAAAAGCGGTATATTGAAAATGCTGAGGTTGGTAGCGGGCTGCTGATTGCGGATAAAGTGGTGGTGCCTTTCAACAATACTTTCCCGCAGGACACTGAGCTTTTCCGCCTGATGGATACGAATCCGAATTCTTCAAAACAAAAAGCACCCATCAAATCACTTTGATGGGTGCCTTCAGTTATCTTCTGATAAGATTACTTTGCCCAATCCTCAACTTCCAAATCGTTGACGCGAAAAAATTCTCTTGTGTTGTTTGTTACAAGGATAAGACCTTCAGACTTTGCGTGCCCAGCAATTAACATATCCATTGGACCGATGGGGGTACCTTTGCGTTCCAAATCGGCACGAACTCTTCCATACTCTTCTGCCGCTGCTGCATCAAAGGGTAAAATTTCAATAGATGATAAAAAGAGCGTGATGGCAACGCGATTCCGTTCCACGGATTGACTTTTTTCTACACCGTGCATGAGTTCGCCATAAGTGATGGAAGAGATGCACATATCATCTGGGTCGTGTTTCAAAAAGTTCCTGATAACTTCTGGGGGTTTGTGCTTAATGGCATAGATGCAAATATTGGTATCCAACATATACTTCATAATGATTCACGCACCTGTACCGGGGGCTGTTCACGACCAGACTTCATGAAGTCATCTGTGAATAAGTCCAATCCGCTAAGAAAGCCAGACCACTTGTTTTCTCTTGGGAGAAGGATTACGGCATCTCCGACTTTATTAATGGAAACTTCGTTCCCATTAAACCGGAATTCTTTAGGAAGTCGAACAGCTTGGCTTCGTCCATTTTCAAATAGTTTTGCAGTCATCATAATAACGCACCTCCTGTAACCATAGTATATACTAAGATATATACTATGTCAAGCGTTGCATAGAATTTTACCGATAGTTCATAAAGTGCTGCCGATTTAAGGTGAGGAAAATAATGTCAGATTTATTTACCCAGCAAAGTACAATGCCAGAACTTTTCAAGACCGGCGAGGACATAGCCGAGGAATTGAAGGCGCAAACAGTAGAACCAAACACAGCAACGGATTTACTATTAAATGGTGATAGCAAACCAAATAGATTTTCCAGACAGTGTGCGGAAAATGAAAAACCGGATGCGGACCTAACAGAAAATCTGCCACATAACGAAAAAAGTAATAAGAATACTATCACCGGCACAAATACACCGCGCTCCAGCCGTGCCAGCGCCTATTATGATTTGCTGCGCAGCCAGCACAAGAACGGTCACTATAAAGCTCCTGCATACCGGGTTGTGGATGCCATAGAAAGCCCACTGCAAGCTGGTGCCGGCGCTTTGAATTATCACGATGACTTCGATACGGATGCCGTTCAAAATGCAGGGCTGCACATGGCAGTGGCGCAGACTGTTGTAGAGGGCAATATCATGGCCGCAGCAGCGGACAGTGCTTTTGTGATCGGCAAACAAGCTGGTAATATCCTGAAAGACTTGAAAGACGAGACAATCAATGCGAAGGACGCCTTGAAAGCTGGTGGGCAGGTTCTGCGCCTGCAAGGTGGAAAATCTGTTGTAAAAATCGGCGGTGCAACCCTACGCAGTATAGAGCAGTACCTATCTTCATTTCAGGTTTCAGCGGATGATTTCACCGGCAGTGTTCCGGGAAAGGTCAAAGAGGCTGCTACCAATATCGGGAACATTCTGAAAAAGATAACCAACGTGGTCCTGCACCCGCTGCGAAATCTGATTGCTATGGGAAAAGTGATCCTGATTGGTGCGGTTATTTTACTGTTCCTGATTATCGTCAGCCTGCTGGGGCAGATGAGTGGCACAACGTCTACCTCTGTGTTTGGCGCGAATCGTATTGAGGACGTTCAGACGCTTGTGCAGAAAATCAACGATTACCGCAATGCAGCGGTTACGGAAGGTATTTATCAGGCGTTCCAAAATGATGTTGACCCGAATGGCAATCCCTACGGATATGATTCCCTCACCGGGCAGCGCAGCAATAATTTGCAGCATGGTGTCACTTGGAACTATGCCAATGGCATCTACAATGACACGGCAGAGATCATCTCTCTGGCAGCGGTATATTACCAGCAGGATTGGCCGCGTTCGGAGCTTGTGTCTGCTTTTAGCGACAATGTGCCTTTTACAAAATTCTGCCGAGCATTGGCAGCGTATGGTCTGGATGTGACTGCACGAGAGTCGGCTCCTTATTCCTGCATGAGTTATGGCGGCTGCGTGAACGGTTACCGCAGCGAAGGCGAGGTGGTTTCCATCAAGGACTACCGCCTTGAAACCCATACTTGCAGTGAGGGTGACGATGCCTGCGGGCAGTACGATGCCGCCGCAGAGTGGCACTGGAATGAAGGTCATGCGGAGAACGAAAGCTATACTGTATGGAAAGAGGACGGCACACATGATGTGACCGTCTTTTTTCCTGTCATTTTCCCGGATGGTGCAACAGGCTCTGAACTTTCCGATTTACCGGAGGAATACCACGCTGTTGTTGATGGAAAAATCAATGCCGCAGACTGCATCGGCAATATTGTGCTGGATGAAAGTGCTAACTTGTACAAGGGCGAACTGAATGAGTGGTTTTATGCCCCCGATGAACTGACTGTCACTTTTACTGTTGTGACCGGTGAGGGAGAGAATGCCGTGTCCGATGATTACGAGGTTACTTTCTCCAATGCAACTGCCATACCTTGGTGTCCCGGAGAGTTGAACGATGGCCAGTATGGCCACTATGATCTCAACTGCACGATTTATCTGACAGGCTATGACCGCTACACAGACCCGGAAACGCAGGCCCCAAACGGTGCGGACGGCGGAACCGGAAATCTGGAAGCGCTGGCAGAAAGTTGTGATGCAGGAACTTTGACCCGGACAATCATTAAGCAGGATCAGTACGGTAATGAGTATGCCGGTAATGCGGTATCCGCCCGATATACAAATGCGATCACGCTGCCCAGCGGCGCAAACGGATTTCAAGGTTGGTATAAAGATGGCGAAGATGCTTACGGAAATGTGGAATGGGCATCGCTTCTGTATCGCATGGACTGGGAAGAACTGTATGGGATTGTGGACGGCATAAAATGCCGCGCCACCGGCAGTGGCATGACCGAGGAAGAACTGCGGCAGCTATTTGCCAGCCTGAATATCGACGCCACGACCGCACGCGGTCAGGTGGTCGCCTTTGCGTTAAGCTGCCAAGGAAAGTTTGTCTATGCACAGCCATCTTCGCTGCGCGGCGGGCCGGGCAGCCCCAGCGTGGGCATCAATCTGGATTGTTCGAGCTTTGTCCAATATTGCTATTGGGCGCAGAACCTGACTTTTTCCGCAGGCAGCACAGCCGCCTATCGTAACACAGCAGACCTAGTAAGTATTTCCCCGTCTGAAGTCCAGCCGGGAGATCTGCGCGTGGTATATGCCTCTGTCGGCGAACAGGGGCACGTTCAGATGGCGCTTGGCGGCGGTGCATGGATCGAGTGTTGCTATGGCTATGGCGTTGCAGTGAATATGTCCAATGCATGGATGGAGAGCAGACCATGCTATTATTTCCGCTATGCGGGATTCTGAGAGGTGTTTTTTATGAGAAAATTTCTCGCATTACTTTTTGCACTTTTACTTTGTGTAGCAACAAAAGTCTATGCAGAAGATGCTGCTACTGTAACGGTGACGGTTAAGGATTTGCCTCAAAAATTGCAGAACCGCACTGTGATAGTCACACTCGGCAATGGTCCATCTGATACAGAATCTACGGTTATTGTTTTGGATGGGCTAAACAACTACACGAAGACGGAGACGATTGCACCGTCAGAATATTATTGTGCGGCTGCTGTGCAGTACGATGCCTTGGGAGATTATCCCTTGCAGGAAATCAACCAGACGACATTTTTGCAAGTGGAAGATGGGAACCACTACGATCTGATTTATACCTTGGCAGGCAGCAGCTGGTATGAGAGCGTAACCGGCCAGCAACGGCACTATACGTTGCAACCGCTGGAAACGCCACCAGAGAACTATGAGCCAGAACCGGCGCAAGTAGGAGCGTACCTGACCGCACCAGTTGGCTTTTCTCAACACGTGATAGTTTACTTACAGAATTTGTACACTGATGATGTCTATGATTTGGAGCTTTATGAATCGAATGGGTTAGCCGCTGTTGAACCAAATGCACTGAGCGGAAAATATGCTTTTCTTTCGGCTTATGTTGTTGGTGATGCAGAAAGCCGTTACCAATTCAGCTGTAAACAGAATGAACTCTCTACTGAAAACGGTGTGGACTTTCATTTGACGGTGACGGACACTGCCAGTCCAGACCGCGAGATGAACACGCAAAGCCGAGATCAAAATGGCACGGTGCAGGCGGCGAACAGTTTCAACAACAGAAATACGGATGCACCGCAGCAGTCGACTACGCAGCCGGAGATTGTTTCCCAACCTGTAAAGCAGCAGGAAAAGCAGCTTGATCTGCTTTCCTTGCTGCTGGACTTTATGCCAGTGGTGCTTGTGGAGGCGGTACTCTTTGCAGTACGCCTCAAGCGCCGCCATTGAGACCCGCAGGGGTAACCGGAGCGTGAGCGACGGTTAGCAAGCATTGCATCTGTATATACACAGATGCGCTCAGGGACACCCTGAAACCCGTTTTGGGGAATATTCCCCATGCCCTTTTGACGAGAAATGGACCGGATAGATGAAAAAGAACAGAGAACGACCGATCAGCAAACTGCTTTTTTTTTCGGAAGAAGAGCTTCAAATTATCCAGAAAAAGATGCAGGAAGCCGGGATGACAAACTTCTCCGCTTATTGCCGGGAACAGCTGGTTAAAGGCGAAGTGCGTCATTACGATTTTCAGGTGCTTAAAGAGCAGGCGGCTTATATTGGGCGAATCGCCGGCAGCATAAACCAAATTGCAAAACGCTGCAATGAAAATAAGTCGATTCACACCAATGATGTAGAGCAGCTGCGCCGAGAATTTCTTGAACTGAAAGCAGACTATCTGGAACGTGTGGTTAAGCTGCTGAGGAAAATCTATTGAATTGGAGAATAACGCTATGAATCAAAATGAAGAAATCCGTGTGCTGTATGTGCAGCCGGGTAAGTACCCAGAAGTAATCAGGATTCCCAACACACTGGAGACTTTTCAAAAATACGTTGGGGGCAATATTGGTTATGTAACTCTTGATAGAGAAGCTGTTGTTATTTTTAACGATGAGGGGAAGCTGATTCAATTACCCCCGAACCGCTTATATGGTGAAACTGATTTTTTTGCTGGCGCATTTCTGATTTGCAGAGACGGTGGCGAAGATCTGATAAGTTTGACGGATAGCCAAGTGGAAAAGTACGAAAAGAAATATCACTCACCCCTGATTTTCCTTGAGCAATATCCGAAGCTGATCGCCCTCAAATGCACACCAGAATTATATGCCAAATGCATGGGAGAGGAACATCAGCATGATGCGCAGGAAAATGAACGAGATGAGAGATAAGTCCATCAACGCAAAAGGAAAATCGAGAAAATGGACTTTGCTCCTACGGAAAAGCATGGTATACTATTCTTACATTGAACCAGCATGAGGAGAATAAGGATGGCAGGAACAGAACGATATATCCGTAACAGTACAGCAGATTTTCTTGTGTTTACGAAAGATTCAGAGACAGACGGCATAGAGGTTCGTGTTCAGGATCACGAGGTCTGGCTGACGCAAAAAGGCATCGGGAACCTGTTTGATGTTGACCGCAGTGTCGTGGCCAAGCATCTGAAAAATATCTTTGCTGAGGGCGAATTGGATGCAAATTCAGTTTGTGCAAAATTTGCACAAACTGCCGATGATGGCAAAACCTATCACTACAAATTCTACTCTCTGCCCGCCATTATTGCTGTTGGCTACCGCACCAATTCCACCCGTGCCACACAATTCCGTCAATGGGCAACCAAAGTGCTGGATACATTTACCCGGCAGGGATATGTTCTGGATAAGGATCGGCTTATTAATGGGCAAATCTTTGATGAAGATTACTTCGACCATTTGGTTTCCGAAATACAGGAAATCCGCGCCAGCGAGCGCCGCTTTTACCAGAAAATTACGGATATTTATGCTACTGCCGTAGATTATTCGGTAGACAGCAAAACGACCAAAGACTTCTTTGCAACCGTTCAGAATAAAATGCACTACGCTGTTCACGGCAGTACTGCCGCAGAGGTCATTGTGCAACGGGCAGACCACACAAAAGACCACATGGGGTTGACCTCATGGAAGAATGCCCCAAACGGGAAGATAGTCAAAGCCGATGTTTCTGTTGCAAAGAACTATTTGCAGCAAGATGAGTTACAAGAACTGAATGAGATTGTAACAATGTACCTTGACTATGCAACGCGCCAAGCACGGCGGCATATTCCTATGACGATGCAGGACTGGGCAGAGAAACTGGACGCTTTCCTGCAATTCAACGATGCCGAAATTCTAAAAGATAAAGGAAAGATTACAGCAGCAATCGCAAAGGCTTTCGCAGAAAGTGAATTTGAAAAGTACCGCGTTATACAGGACAGGCAGTACCAAAGCGATTTTGACCGCCTTATGATGGAGGCGGAATCAACAAAACAATAATTACAGGCAGATGCCCTATGTGAGATTCATTTCACATAGGGCATTTTTCTTTTAGGGAGCTTCTTATGGCTATCACAAAAATTCATGCGATAAAATCTACTCTTGGCAAGGCACTGGCCTATATCGAAAACCCAGACAAGACCGATGGTCAGATGCTGGTGTCAGGCTATAATTGCGAGCCTCAAACAGCTTCTATCGACTTTGAAATGACTGCGGTGCTTGCGCACAAGGCGCGGAACCTGAAAAGAAAGCGTTCCACAAATCTTGCCTATCACCTAATACAGTCTTTTTCTCCAGAAGATGCTGTCGCCCCTGAGCAGGCGCATGAGCTGGGAAAGAAACTTGCATTTGAATACACAGGCGGCAAGTACGAGTATGTGGTAGCAACTCACATTGATAAAGGTCATATCCATAACCACATTATGATCAATGCAGTTTCCTTTTACGACTATAAGAAACTGCGAACGGTGCCTTACCGCACGGCACGTCAGATACGGGATATTTCCGACCGCTTGTGCATGGAAGCACATTTATCCGTGATTGATGATCCACAAAAGATTGGGCAACTGTATCCTGAAAACGCAGGGAAAAAGAAATCTGTATCCAACCGGACGGAAATCCGAAAGAGGCTGAATTTTTGCTTGGAGCGGGCAACGGATTATAGTCAGTTTCTTTCTATGGCAAAGGAACTGAAAATCACACCTACAATTCGAGGCAAGCATGTAAGCTATTTGCTGGAGGGCGCGGGTCGAGCTGTCCGGGACGATAGCTTATCTGATACTGATACATTTACTTATGCCGGTATCTGCGCCAGACTGTCTGATAATGCACAAGAGCAGAAATACCTGAGAAAGACAATTACTGGTATCCTCCGTTCGGCAACTGGTATGGCGGACTTTACAGATAAACTGAAAACTGCAGGCATCGAAACCAAAGTGAAAAAATCGACCGGGCAGGTACTGTACCGGTCCACGGCGTTGGATGGTGCATGGGTTCCCGAAGATGCCCTCGGTTCCGAATTCACCAGTGAAGGAATTGAGTACGCGCTGAAGAATGGAAAAATGCAGCTTTCTGATGGGGCAGAGAATTCGCTGCTCGACCGCTATCAAAAATTGACGATTCAGTATCCAGAAGTTTGTACGGCAGCGGTGAAGTTAAGCAGCCGCCAAATTCTGTCTGCGGGAAAAAATGGTTTGGTTCTTCAGGCTCACGATGACAATGGAAACCCCGCCAAACTAATGGTCAACAAAAGTGAAGTAACAACTTCGCCGGATGGCGAAATCATTTTCAACGTCGGAAACGACTTCTCTTATGACTTGGTTTATGAGGACGAAACCCACGGCACGATTCGAGGCGCGAAGCTGATCCAGCAAATTTATGAAGAAAACAACGTACAGCCTATACGAATTGATTTGACGGAAAATCAAATAAAGGCTATGTCGTTGCGGGGTGTGACGCTCAGTTTGTCAAAACACGGTATTGAGCGGCTATTTATTCCAGAAAAATACGTTGAACGTGATTCTATGGCCGGGCAGTGCACGATACTTCTGTACCCCAATCAGCAATACAATTATGTTCCTGTTGGAGATTCAAAGAAAAGATTGAATATACAAGGAATGCACCTTTCGGAGAGTTTGGGAACTTCTATAAATCCGACATCTGAAAGTCCAAATCTAAAAAGAAGAATAGCGGCGGTAGAACGCCGAGCAGGAATCGAAAACGCGAGGTTTCTCGGTAAAATGTTGCAAGGGATGGCAGACAATCAAATTCGCACCGCAGGTGACTATGATAAGGTTATCTATGATCTTGGCAAAAAGCAGATTGGACTTACGAATGAAATTGCAGCAATGAAGCAGAAACGAACAGCCTATGCCGCGGCTGCAAAATATTTGCAGATATGCAGAACTTACAAATCTGTGTGGATGGAGTATGTCGCTAAGCCCTTAAATCAGAAAACAGAGTATTTCAATCAGCATAGCATGGAACTTCAAGCATACCGAACCGCTGCGGCAAAACTGGAAAAGGAGGGCATCGACCAGTCTGTTGAAATTGATAAGGTAAACAACCTTGCGCAATCGCTGGAGAGAAAAATCAATGACCTTGATAAACAGCTGAGAGAGAGCAACTTGCAAGAACAGGATTACCATCAGGAGAGGAAAACACTAACGACAATTCAGGAAGATTTATTTGAATGAGAGTTAATTGTTGAGTTATCAAACTTGAGCATTCACCTATCGTTTCAAGCTGATTTTGAAAGCTAACAACTTGCTGTTGGATTTGAATGTGCATAGCCTACGGCATACGAACGCCAGCCTGCTGATTGCGCAGGGCACGGGCTGTTCGAATCCCCCTCTTTTACTGCTCCATAAAATCCATGCAAAACAAAAAGAGCAGCACCCCATAAGGTGCTGCTCTTGGTGCGACCGGGAGGATTCGAACCTCTGGCCTTCCGGGTCGGAGAAC
>ERZ869983.225-NODE-225-length-19339-cov-5.449901_pt1 | contig 19339 bp, 19 predicted proteins | sample MGYA00521106_ERZ869983 | MGnify/ENA primary metagenome ERZ869983 (study PRJEB32232, sample SAMN07284972) | human gut metagenome | biome: human-associated habitat; material: feces | host: Homo sapiens | place: Tanzania | collected 2014-04-05 ...
GGTGCAGCCTACCTTATTAAAAGGTAGTGCTTTACCACAAAAACACATGATAAAACGCCCCAAAAACTACAAATGAAATACCTCAAAAATTACAAATGGATTACAACAAAAACTTAAAATAAAACGCATCAAAAATTTAAAATACGTTTGGTTAATCAAATTAAAATGAGTACCTTTGCAGAATAAAACAAAATCGAATATGGCATATCTAAATAGAGTCTTTGACGTGCGACTTAAAGCGCATCTTAAAGCAATGGGAGCAGTGCTCATTGAAGGACCCAAATGGTGTGGTAAGACCACCACTGCCAAGCAGTTGGCCAATAGTGTTATTAGTTTACAAGATACTGACCATCGTGAAGAATATTTGGCTACAGCCATTACCAAGCCCTCATTCTTATTAGAAGGGGAAGTGCCTCGCTTGATAGATGAATGGCAAGATGCCCCAATGCTATGGGATGCAGTGCGCACAAAGGTTGATGAGCGTGGCTTGCCTGGTCAATTCATATTGACAGGGTCTAACGCTATTGACGACAGTAAAATCCATCATAGTGGAACAGGGCGTATTTCCCGGATGGAGATGCTGCCCATGAGCCTGTGGGAATATGGTGAATCTAACGGCAGCGTATCATTGATGGAGATGTTCGACAATCCTCAAGAAGAAATCTTCGCTACCTCGGAACTAAAAATGGAAGAAATCATATTTGCTGCATGCAGAGGAGGTTGGCCAGCAACATTGAATTTAGGTGACGACAAGTCAAAATTACTTGTTGCCAAAGAGTATGTAAAGTCTGTATATAAGAATGACATATCACGCATAGATAGAGTAAAGAGAAATCAGAAGTTGGCGCACCTGATAATGAAATCATACGCACGCAACATCTCTACATTGGCGAAAACCACATCCATATTGGCAGACGTTACTGCTTCTGATGATGTAGAATGTACCAGGCCTACGCTTGAAAGCTACATCGAGGCATTGGAAAAACTGTTTGTCATTCAGGACATAGAGGCTTGGTGCCCTTCCATAAGGAGCAAGACAACAATCCAAAGCAGACCCAAACGAGCGTTCTGTGATCCATCGGTTGCAGTCGCATTACTCAACCTGTCACCAGAATCCTTAATGACTCAATTAAAGACATTTGGCTTTATTTTTGAGCAAATGTGCGCACGAGATCTTAGGGTGTATTCAGCCTCTCACGATAGCCGCCTGTCATACTATCGCGACCGCTACGGACTGGAAGCCGACTTGGTGCTTCATCTTGACGATGGACGCTATGCTCTGATAGAGTGCAAACTTGGCAGCCGTGAAATAGAAGAAGGAGCCAAACATCTTTTGGAAATTAAACGACTTATTCAAGTGCATAATGAGACAGAAAAGCAGGTGCCGCTGCGCGAACCCGACTTGATGATTGTCATGACAGGTGGCAGCATGGCTTACACACGCCCAGACGGAGTTAAAGTCATACCGCTTGCTTGTTTGAAAGATTAAAAAAGACATGTCATGAATGATGTTTGACAAAGAACATAAAACAAAACAATAAAAACTGAATAGAATATGGGAACAGCATTACTGGCACTCTGCTTCTGCGCATTGTCGCTCATCCTTGCCTTGTTTGTGGGCATATCGCCCATAAGCGACAAGGCAAAGATTAGGTTCATGTATGTTGGTGCTGCGCTGTCGTTGATGGTAGTGCCAAGTGCAGCCAAGCCAACCTAATGGCGTATGCCAGTTCCGCTTTCTTCAAGATTGGCAAGAAGCGTAAGGACATTGCCAAATTCCTCAGCATTGTATTCGAAGCTTACTTCCCCGGTGGTGAAGGATTCGTGTATAAGAAGATGCCGGGAATGAAAGGACAACTTGAAATATTGGAAAAACGCTTATAATGTCTTTATATTATCTTATAATCATGCTAGAACGGGAACGTCTCGTCCTGTCCGTGAAATGTTGTTATTTCTGACAATATATAGCTTGGCCTCTATAGTTGCTTGCTTTACAACGAGCCTTTTCTGCCATCCAAGTGGCTTACTTCTATGTTCAAAATAATACCCCATTTTGTTCTCTAAGTGGGCTGATTGACATTCTTTTTATGTTCCCGTTGATGCATTTGCTATGGAAAAATTTGTGTAACTCGCTTAAAATGTTTATATTTGCGTTCTCTTTTAACATTAAACGTTAAAGCGTGGATTTTTCCAATCATGGATATAGATATAAATTTAAGAAACGACAAGGCTGGGCTTTTGGCGTATTTCAGAAGCCGAGCCAACGAGATAGTTAGTGAGTTGGCACTCCAGTATTCAGCAGCCGACTATAAGAAAAAGGCATCTGCTCTGAATAAAGCAATTATTCAGAGTAAGGAAAACCTATTGTCAATTGTCGAAGAAACCGCAAGAACCCAGCATTGGACAAACTGCGAGATTCTTGAGTGTGTATTGATGATAACTTATGCCAATGATGTTGTCATGTTGGAGTCGCGCAATGCCGTCTGGCAATACGACTACATGGCGTTTTCACGAAGAGTGGGTGAATTGTGGGAGCCTTTCTGCAAGCTATGTTTCAAATATCCTACCACAAGGATTGCATCTTTCATTCCTCCATTGTTCTCAGAAGTGAAGGCAAGTCTTACGACGGAAATAGCAACATATATAGATAGATTGGCTATCAAAACAGAAGAGAAGTCTCAACTTAAACGCTATTATGACAAAGTGTGGGGACTTGTTACATCAGGTGAAATCCAACTGGAGTGCGACTTGCATTTTACAGACGGGACAACAAAATATATTGTAGATTTCAAAAGCGGATTCGGTTCAAACGAGAAAGGCAACACAAACAGGTTGCTTCTCGTAGGAAGCATTTATCGGAATATAGAGACCGAGAATTACAAATGCTTGATATTTGTCCGTTCAACTGAGAACAACCACTATTTGACCACTCTCCAAAATTCAGGGGTATGGGAAACTTCATGTGGTTCTGATACTTATTCAAAAATACGGCGTTTCACAGGTTTTGACATTCACCGTTGGATAGAGAATCATGTTGACTGGATGAATGACTTCGCGCCTCAAATGAGGGAAACCGTTACGCATAACGATCTTCAGAATTATCTTATTTGGTAGATACATGGATTCAGCACTGACATATCAGGCATATTATACAAAATCAAATCCCATACTCAATTATATGACTGGGATGCTGCATTTCAAACCGCATGACCGTATATTGGAACCGTGCGGGGGGGATGGTGTGTTCGTTGACAAAATATTAGAAAGCGCTCCTGATGTGCAAATCAATATCTTTGAGCTTAATCCGTCTGCTGTGGCTGGCTTGAAAAGCAAATATAGCTTGAAAACCTGTATATCGGTTAAGGAAACAGACACGTTGCTTGACGAAACGATTTTGGAATGCTCGCAAAGATATGACAAAATAATTGGCAATCCTCCATACGGAGCGAGGAACGATGAGCGCAAAAAAGAACTTCTCGGCAAACTGTATTCTGCTTTATATACGAAAGAAAGCTACACGCTTTTCCTGTATGCCTGCACTCGTTGCTTGAAGGAAAACGGTGAACTGTGCTTTATCGTGCCAGATACATTCCTGTCGCTCCACCGTCATTTGTCCATTCGTAGATATTTGCTTATCAACACCAAGATAAAGGAGTTGGCACTATTCCCGTCTTCATTTTTTCCGGGCGTAAATTTCGGTTATGCAAATCTCTGTATTATTACATTGGAGAAAAGTTCGGATATTTCCCAAAATTTGAGTAATGAGATTGTTGTCCGGACTAATTTCAAGACTGTTGAAGAACTGGAGCAAAGAAATTGCGGCATAACGAAAACAATATTTCAGAAATCTGTGCTTGAAGGAGTCGGTTCTGCGTTTATGATCAATTCTTCTGATAAAACGGCAGAGTTGATAAATGACAGAAACATAAAGAGAATAGGTGACATAGCAAGTTGCGTCACTGGCTTTTACTCTGGAAATGACAAGATGTATCTTCATCCTGTCAATTATGAGATAAGGAATTCCAAGCGGTATATTTGTGCCAATAGCGAGAATATCCGAACGACACCCCTATCTCAAAAAGAGGAAAAGTGTGGAATATCGGGTACAGCCTGTCTTGTACCGATTGTCAAGGGTGGAAACATTGAGTATGTCAAGCCTAACCATTGGTTTATGGACTGGTCAATCCAAGCGATTACTGAATACAGACAAAGCAAGAAGTGCAGATTTCAAAATACCGACTTCTATTTCAAGAATGGAATAGGAATACCGATGATACGCTCTTCAAAACTTACAGGAGCATTGATTGACGGAAGATTGTTCGACCAGTCAATAGTAGGAGTGTTCCCAAAGGATGATACATGGGTGTATTACCTCTTGGGATTTTTAAATTCGTCTGTCTGTACGGAACTGGTAAACGCCATCAATCCGTCCACGAACAATTCCGCTAACTATATCAAGAAAATTCCTTTTGTCACACCTTGTGATGATGTGAGATTCAAGGTCGAAGTTTTGGTTGAGAATATAGTCACTACATTGAAATCGGGCAAATCCGACATTGAAGCAGAAAGGAAAGAATTGGATGAGATTTTCACTAATCTGTATTTTAAAGGCATTGGGGCAGATAATAGAGAAACCTCCAAAGCAAAGGCATCCACGAGGCAGTTGGATCTTTTTGCCTGCTCGGACAACATTCAGACGATGTGAAGGCACAGAGCCAACAGATCGGCTTCATACAGATGTACTTGATGACAAGTACGGAAAATTTTGCGTGGAAATCTTGTGTCCCTCAGTTATTTTTGCTATATTTGCAGCACGTTTAATCTTAAAGGAGTATGACAGCAATAGTGGCCGTATTAAATAAGCATGCCGTGGCAATTGCAGCAGACAGTGCAGTTACTATGGGCAATACCCACAAGGTGGTGAACAGCGCTAATTAAGATATTTACGCTGTCGAAATACCATCCTGTGGCAGTTATGACGTACAGTAGCGCAGCTTTTATGGGTACACCTTGGGACATAATTATCAAAGAGTACAGAAAGCAGTTGCATGATACGAGTTTTCTGACGGTAAAGGAATATCTTTATGATTTCATTGCGTTTTTGCACAATCGTAATTTTTTCTGTGATGAACGTACCCAAAAGTTGTTCATGAACTCTATGCTTGATTTTTTCTATGGTTTGTGCCGTGGGGAAATAGAACGTAATAGTGGAATTGCGATTAAAGATCAGTCTAAAGAAGATATAGAAAATAAACTTGCAGAATGTTTGAAAAACAATAAACCAGCCGAAAAATGCCAAGAATTTGAATCTTATTCGTATGAAGATTTTAAAAAGTATGCTTATGACGAGGTGAAAAACTATGTAAGCAACTTAGGCATTGCTGATTTCAATGTAGACCTTTTGTGTGAGTCTTTCTTTTGCTATTTGACTGCCAAATTCTCAAAGCCATTTTATACAGGGTTGGTCTTTGTCGGATATGGCGAATCTGAAATTTATCCAGCCCTCTATCCTGTTGATATTGTGCTTGGTATGGATGGACTCTTGAAATATAGTGAGGGGGAAAACAGTATAATTTCAGAACATGGTTCTGGGGCTGCAATTGTTCCGTTTGCCCAGACTGATGTGACGCAGACCATTATCAGAGGTATAAATCCGAGTTTTCAAGACATTATTTACAATGTCATTGACAAGTCAATCCAATCATATTCGGGTGCGATTACAAACATATTGGATGGAGACCCTGCGACCTCGGCTGTTTCTACGGCGGTCAAGGGACTAGACAAAGATTCAATAATTAAAGATATAACAACTCAGATAAACCGTGAGATGTTTTCACGTTATTCCAAACCGTTGATAGATACTGTTGTGTTGCTTGACAAGGAAGATATGGCCAATATGGCGGAGAGCTTTATTTCTCTGACCTCTCTTGTGCGGAGAATGCAACCAGGAGAGGAAACGGTCGGTGGTCCTGTGGACGTGGCCGTTATATCAAAAGGTGACGGTTTCGTATGGATAAACAGAAAGCATTATTTCAAGCCAGAGTTGAATGCTTCATTTTTCAGTAACTATTTTAAATAAGAGAGGAGTAGATTATGTATGGAACAATGACAAGCAGTTTATGCCCTCATGCTGATATAGAAGGCACATTGTTGACCCGCGAGCAAGTGGAGGAAATTTCTACTCGCATTTCTAAAAGCGTTTCAGAGAATGTGTCTAAGCAGTTGGAAAAAGCTATGGCTTCTGCAAATTCCTCAAAGGACAAATAGAAAAATATACTAAGTTATAATGACAAGGGGCTGATGGTAACAACACCATCAGCCCATAAACTTTCATAGTACATCCAAAATATTCACCAAGATTTGGTGATCATCTAATGAAGATAGGAAGAAATATAAAACCAACTTTATTCGAAGGGGAAAAGTTTTATAAAACAATATATGGAGAAATGGTCTCGCACTCAAATGTCGCCTAGTTTGCCGTAGACGATAAAGTTGAACATAAGGTCTTTGGTATAGGAGAAATTATAGAGGCTTCACCAGAAAGAGATTCCTACAAAGTGTTGTTTGAAAAAGGGAAACGGAACTTAGTAAGTAGAGTATTAAAACACATATAACTATAAATTGTGGATAGTAATAATTTCAATTTTCAGAAGCTTTATGCGGTATGTAAAGAATTTAGAGAAAAGATTGTTAAATGTGTTTGCGAACATCAAGATTTGTTTGTCAATTTTCCTCATGGCTATTGTGACCATATCTGTATCTGGGCATATGACTACTTGACATCAAAAGGTTATACAAACATAGAATTTCGCATTCACGATCCGTTTCTACCAGATAGAGACGGAAGTCATGTCTGGCTGTATTGGAATGGTTTCAACATGGATTTCTCTTGTGACCAATTTAGTTTAGGAGGTGGAGAGCAATATGCATCTGTCATTGTTGTAAAAACAAAATATGATAGAAATGGGTATGTTATAAGAAATAGATATACACCAGAACATGTAACAATTTCAAACAGAGAAAGCCAGGTATTGTTAGAATATGACCCTTTGCGTGTATTATACGCTTGGCCAAACTCAATAAAAGAACGTGATATAATTTATAAGGAGTTGGGAATAGTTTTTGAGTTTTAGCATTGACAGACTCTTGATTATACAAAATTGTGTATCAAGAGCCTGTCCCTTTAAAAAAATAAATATTATGTGACAACTAAAATCTCCTCAACTGCGCATTATCATACGCCAAGAATATCGTCAGAAATACAGACACTGCAAGGAGGCACGCCATGCAAATAACCAGGAACTGGCGAAAGTGTTTACTTCGATACATCCTCTTTATCCAATACCAGGGATATGTCATGAAACAAATCGTGGCAAGGCTTTCATGGTTTGCGGTATGGGTGGCTGCTCTATTGCCTTGGACTTCTTCGCTTGCATGAGTACCATCATTGCTGTATACCGTTTTTCCGTCAGTTGGATATTGCGATTAAGAGTCTCTGCTTTTTTATTGCAGTTGGCTGTGACGGTGTTATACATATTGGCAAGTTCCGTAAAAGAACCAACAATCTTGTCCACATATTTCCCATCATCATAAAGGCGAGACTGCAAGTCCACATCTATGGCTTGAGATATAAGCTCAGTCAAGTTGTCTTCATCAAGCTTTTGTGATGGCGTTGATGGTTCAGGGTTATTACGTTGCTGATAATATTTTGTAAAACAAACATGTCTACATCGCCTCATTTTTTTTAATGATACAAAAAAAAAGCGTATAACCGATATCCATAAGATTTCGGTTGTACGCCTTTTTATTTATTCTTATTCAGAATGTCTATCCTTAAAAGTCAAACTTACTTAACCTCCTCGAAGTCAGCATCCTGGATGTTGTCATCCTTCTGGGTGTTCTGCTGTGACTGTTGCTGGTCATTGTAGAATGGTCCCTGCTCCTGTCCAGCACCTGCTCTAGCGCCAGCGCCAGCTCCTGGCTGTGCACCGGCATTCTGATACATTTGCTGTGAAGCGGTCTGCCATGCTGCATTCAGTGCATTGATAGCATTGTCGATGGCGGCAATGTCGCCTGCCTTGTGGGCATCCTTCAATTGCTGCAGTGCCTGCTCGATAGCGGGCTTCTGGTCTGCGGGGAGTTTGTCACCCAATTCCTTCAACTGATTCTCTGTTTGGAAAATCATAGAGTCGGCCTGATTCATCTTGTCGATGCGCTCGCGCTCCTTCTTATCGTTTTCGGCATTCTGCTCAGCTTCAGCCTTCATGCGGTTGATTTCGTCTTCGCTCAAACCTGAAGAGGCTTCGATGCGGATGCTCTGCTCCTTGCCGGTGGCTTTATCCTTGGCTGATACCTTGAGGATACCGTTGGCGTCGATGTCGAAGGTAACTTCAATCTGAGGAACACCACGACGGGCAGGAGTGATACCTGTCAGGTTGAACTGACCAATGCTCTTGTTTTGGTTGGCCATAGGACGCTCACCTTGCAGAACGTGGATGGTAACCTCGGTCTGATTATCTGCTGCGGTAGAGAATACTTCGCTCTTCTTGCAGGGGATGGTAGTGTTGGCGTCAATCAGTTTGGTCATCACACCGCCCATGGTCTCAATACCGAGGGTCAGTGGAGTGACGTCAAGCAGAACGATATCGCCTACACCTTCTTCTTTGTTGAGGATGGCGCCCTGGATGGCAGCACCTACGGCAACTACTTCATCTGGGTTAACTCCCTTAGAAGGTTCTTTACCGAAATAGTTCTTGACGAGCTCCTGTACGGCAGGAATACGGCTTGAACCACCAACGAGGATTACTTCATCGATGTCTGAGTTAGAGAGCTTTGCGTCTGCCATTGCTTTCTGACAAGGTACGAGGCATGCCTGAATGAGGTTATGTGCCAACTGCTCGAACTGTGAGCGGGTCAGAGTTTTAACCAAGTGCTTAGGCATACCGTCAACAGCGGTGATGTATGGCAGGTTGATTTCGGTAGATGTAGAGCTTGACAGTTCAATCTTTGCCTTTTCTGCAGCTTCCTTCAGACGCTGCATGGCCATAGGATCTTTGCGCAAATCAACGTTTTCTTCGCTCTTGAAGCCGTCTGCCAGCCAATTGATGATGACCTGGTCGAAGTCGTCACCACCGAGGTGTGTATCACCATTAGTAGAGAGCACTTCGAATACACCACCACCAAATTCGAGGATAGAGATATCGAATGTACCACCACCAAGGTCGAATACTGCAATCTTCATATCCTTGTTGGCCTTATCTACACCATATGCCAAAGCGGCAGCAGTAGGCTCATTGACGATACGACGCACATTGAGGCCTGCAATCTGTCCGGCTTCTTTAGTGGCCTGACGCTGTGAGTCAGAGAAGTATGCTGGTACGGTGATAACTGCATCGGTTACCTCTTGTCCGAGGTAGTCTTCTGCGGTTTTCTTCATCTTCTGCAACACCATGGCAGAGATTTCCTGCGGAGTGTATTTGCGTCCTTCAATGTCAACGCGTGGATATCCGTTTTCGTTGACTACTGTGTAAGGCATGCTTTCAGCCTCTTTACGGCTCTGCTCGTAGGTCTCACCCATGAAACGTTTGATAGAATAAACGGTGTTCTTGGGGTTTGTGATAGCTTGACGCTTGGCAGGATCACCTACCTTGCGGTCGCCGTCTTTTACGAAACCAATAACAGAAGGTGTTGTACGCTTACCTTCGCTGTTGGCAATTACAACTGGTTCGCTGCCTTCGAAAACGGCAACACAACTATTAGTTGTTCCTAAGTCGATTCCAATAATTTTTCCCATAATGTATTTCTTTTTAATTTTTAATATTCGTAATGTTAACGATAACTTAATAGCAAAGCGTGTGCCAAATGGTGTTTGACAGCTGTTAATAGTGGGTATTGTATGACATTTTGGCATGTATTAGTGTCATGATGTACTATCGCTTTTATATTAATTATGGTATTCGGTCATGTTTGTTGCTTTAAAATTTGGTTTTTCCCTTACTAAATCGTAACTTTGCAAGCGTTAACTATAAACAACTATTATGAAAAAGCTGATAACAATGGGTATTCTTGCGCTAATGACCACAACGGTTATGGCACAGGGAAGTGATTCCTATATCGTGAAGACGAAAGGAGTGAAAAAGGTGGAGACACCAAAAACTGATGCCAAACAGGTGGCAGGTTCTACAACACAAGAGGCAGACAAGCCTCAGGATTTCGTAGGTCGTAACTTTCCTCGATATGGTTTGTGCGACTGGCAAGATGGCATGCGTTTCATGGTTTTGCCTGAAAAATATGACATGTTGGTGAATACCTTCCGTGACGAAAGTAATAATAAGGAGGTGAGCAACGGTTATTTCCGTCGCAAGGTGATGGTGTATCGTGGCCATGCTGTTGGCAGTAATGGTCGTGCACGGCTCAACTTTACTTGCCAAGATGACAACAAACAGTATTATTTTGAGTTGCCCAACGGCAATTATGAAGACTATTGCTATAATAAGATAGGTGTGCCAACGTTAGCCTATCTGGGTGATGTAGATATTGCTCGTTCATTGCTTGTTGGCAAGACATTGGTAACTACTACTACTGATTATTATGTTGATACCGATTATGAAAGCGATGCTGCTGATTTGGTGAAGGTAGAGAAGGGGCAGAAAGTGAAGGTTGTTGCCGTTGGTGTTGGAACTCGCTCGTTCCCTGTAAAGATTATCGTTGAGGGTAAGGATGGCAGTGAATTCTTCCAGAATGTGGCCATGAGTAAAACCAATTGTGGTATGCGCGATGATGAGTTTATTGTTGACAATGCCAAACATCTGTTCTACGGTTCGTTTGCTTTTGAGGAAGAAGACGAGCGCCAGCAGTCAGCTTCTTTGGGTGATTATGCCCAATATATGAACAAAACAGTTCATTTGAAGTATCCTACTACCATGAAGGTTATCCGCAATGGTGCGGGTAGTCGTGTGGTGACAATGGCCAAGGAAACCACTTTCCGCATTGACGGTATGCGTCCTGTGCGTAATAGCCGGTATGTCACTTTGACACTTTCTGAAACTGTTACGGGTCGCCTTTATACGAAGAATGTGACTTTCAAGAATGAAAATGTGACAGGTGATATAGATGGTCAGAAGGAAGATTATTTCGGGTATCTTTTCTCGGAAGGCTCTGGTAAAACTCCTGTTAAGACTCATACCCGTCGTCGCAGATAATCTCGGATTGTATATATGGTCCAGAGACGGGACAATGATAAAAGGCGCATCGGATATTTACGATGCGCCTTTTCATCTATGTGATCTGTGTATTACTCTTCGTTTTTGATGGTTTCAACAACCTTAGCTTCGAGTTCTTCGCAGAGTTCGGGGTTGTCTTTCATCAGTTGTTTGACAGCATCACGTCCTTGTCCGAGCTTTTGTCCGTCGTAGCTGAACCATGATCCGCTCTTCTGTATGATGTTGTATTGTACACCGAGATCGAGTATTTCGCCTACTTTCGATATTCCTTCGCCAAAGGTTATTTCAAACTCAGCTTTACGGAATGGGGGAGCTACTTTGTTTTTCACTACCTTTACGCGCACTTGGTTTCCGATGACTTGGTCACCCTCTTTGATGGGGATGACGCGGCGGATGTCGAGTCTTACAGAAGCGTAGAACTTCAGCGCATTACCACCAGTAGTTGTTTCGGGGTTACCAAACATGACTCCGATTTTTTCTCGCAACTGGTTGATGAAGATACATGTGGTGTTTGTTTTAGCGATGGTGGCTGTGAGTTTGCGTAGTGCCTGACTCATCAGACGCGCATGCAGTCCTACAGCCGAGTCACCCATGTCTCCTTCAATTTCCTTTTTCGGAGTGAGTGCAGCTACTGAATCGACCACCAAGATATCAATAGCAGATGATCGTATGAGCTGGTCGGCAATCTCAAGAGCTTGCTCTCCGTTGTCGGGTTGTGATATCCAGAGGTTGTCGATATCTACTCCCAGTTTCTGCGCATAGAATCTGTCGAAGGCATGTTCTGCATCGATGAATGCAGCGATGCCGCCTGCCTTTTGTGCTTCAGCAATGGCGTGTATGGCCAGTGTGGTCTTACCAGAAGATTCCGGTCCATAGATTTCAATGATTCTACCGCGTGGATATCCTCCCACTCCGAGTGCGAGGTCGAGGTTGAGGCTTCCTGTTGGTATGACATCTACATTTTCTATTTGTTCGTCACCCATTCGCATGATGGAGCCTTTTCCGTATTCTTTTTCTATTTTCGACATGGCCGCTTGCAGGGCCTTCATCTTTTCGCTTTGCGCGTTGATGGTCTCGTTTTCGTTTTCTTTTTTTGCCATGGTAGGTTTCTGTATCAATAAATGTATATATTATAAAATAGGTGTAGTGTTTGTGGATTAGAGTTCTAAGTCTCCGTCAAACACTTCATGCCAAGGCAGTCCTTGTGTGTTGAGTTGTTCCATGAATGGATCTGGATCAAACTCTTCCACGTTCCAAACGCCTGGTTTCTTCCATATTCCTTTAAGGAACATCATGGCGCCAATCATGGCAGGCACACCAGTGGTGTAGCTTACGCCCTGCATGCCAGTCTCTTCGTAGGCTGCCTGGTGTGAGCAGTTGTTATATACGTAGTATGTGCGCTGTTTGCCGTCTTTAGTTCCTTTGATGCGGCATCCGATAGAAGTCTCTCCTTCATAGTTCTCTCCGAGATCTTGTGGATTGGGCAAAACGGCTTTGAGGAATTGCAGAGGAACGATTTTTACCTTTGCCGTACCTGTTCCGTCAGCCAGTGGAGCTTCATATTCTATTTCATCGATTCTGCTCATGCCAATGTTCTGAATCACATCGAGATAGTTGAGATATTGCTGTCCGAAGGTCATCCAGAAGCGTGCCAACTTGATTGATGGGTAGTTTTTGACGAGTGACTCCAGTTCTTCGTGGTGCATGAGATAGCTCTCACGTGGTCCTATGTTGGGGTAGGTGAGTGCTTTGTGTACTGACAGAGGATCAGTTTCTTTCCATTCTCCGTTTTCGTAGTAGAGTCCCTTTTGGGTTATTTCGCGGATATTGATTTCTGGATTGAAGTTGGTTGCGAATGCTTTGTGGTGGTTTCCTGCGTTGCAATCGACGATGTCGAGTTGGGTCATCTCGTCGAAATGATGCTTAGCGGCATAAGCGGTGTAGATGCCGCTGACACCTGGGTCGAATCCGCAACCGAGTATAGCGCATAGTCCAGCTTGTTCGAATCGTTCTTTATAGGCCCATTGCCATGAGTATTCGAAGTGAGCTTCATCCTTTGGCTCGTAGTTGGCTGTGTCCAGATAGTTGCATCCGCAAGCCAGACATGCTTCCATGATGGTGAGGTCTTGGTATGGCAGTGCGAGGTTGATGACCAGTTCGGGCTGGTAGTCGTTGAATAGCGCTTTAAGTTGTTCCACATCGTCTGCATCTACTTGTGCGGTTTTGATGGGCATGGTGTATCCTTTTTTGTGGATGGCTTCTACTATCTGGTCGCATTTTTCCTTTCGTCTTGATGCGATCATGAAGTCGGTGAACACGTCGGTATTCTGTGCGATTTTAAATGCGGCTACGGTGGCCACACCACCTGCACCAATCATCAGTACTTTTCCCATTTTCTTATTTTTATTATTGTTTTTATAATTATCTAGTTATGTTATTGTTTCAGGGTTTTATTTCGTCTCCCCTAATGCCGAGTGCTGCCATGAGCGAGTATCCGAGGATTTCCTGTCGGAAGTTTCCTCCGGCTATGGGTTGCATGCTAAACACGGTAATGTGCTTTTCGGGGTCGGCATGTCGGAGTCCCTGTTTCACCTGTTCGATGTTTTTTTCAGCATCAGGGACAATCATCATTCGTTTCACGTCAGCGCTATTTGCGATGATTTGCATGGCATCGGTGAAGAGTTCTTCTGCCGATACGAGTTCTTCTACGGTTACGCAACTGATTTGAAATTCGCCGAGCGAATCGCTGAAGGCTTTTCCATCAAGTTCTCCGTCGAATGTTGAAGGCATGAAATTATCCATGCCTTTTTTGTTTTTGCCGTGTATCAGTATGACCTGAGTCTCGTGTTTTCCCTCGCGCATGCCGCCGTCGAGTGCGATGCAGTCAATCCATTTTGCCATGTCGGCTTTGGGTATTTGGCGCCCAATCATGCGTTCAAAGTTGACGATAAGGTCGAATGTCACCCTGTCGATATAGTCTGCATCAACCAGGATGACGTTTTCTTTCCATGTTGTATTGTCGATGGAGGGTTGTATCATAATTTGCAAAGTTACATTAAAAGTGACGAATAGCAAAACATTCTCGTCGATTTATTTTCATACGGTTATCTCTCCCGATCCCAAGCAGCGGTGGTGCTGTTCGTCGTAGATAACGCAGAATTGTCCTGGTGCCACTCCGTGGATGGGTTGTGTGGAGTGTACGGTGAATTGTCCTTCGCCTTCATGCTCGATAGTGGCGGGATGGTATTCTGGTGTATGACGTATCTTGAAGGTAATATGGGTCTGCTGTGGATCGAGTGGGAGCGTGAGATGATGGAAATCATGCACTCTGAAATCCTGCTTGTATGCAGTCTTGGGGTCGTATCCGTGGCTGACATAGAGTATGTTTTCTGCTACGTCTTTCTTAACCACAAACCATGGTCCGCCTCCGAAACCCAGTCCGTGGCGCTGTCCGATGGTGTGGAACCATAGTCCTTGGTGCTGTCCGATGCGCTTTTCTGTTTCCAGTTCGACCACTTCGCCTGGCTTTTCTCCGAGGTATCTGCGTATGTAGTCGTTGTAGTTGATCTTACCTAAGAAGCAGATGCCTTGTGAGTCTTTGCGCTTTGCGTTTACCAGATGTTCTCTTTCTGCAATTTCTCGCACCTCTTCCTTCATCATGTGTCCAATGGGGAAGAGTGCCTTTTTCAGTTGCCAGTCATATATCTGTGCAAGAAAATCTGTTTGGTCTTTTACTGGATCAGGACTTGTGGTGAGCCATTTTCTTCCTTCGCTGTCTATTTCTGTCTGTGCATAGTGACCTGTTGCGATAAGGTCATAGTCCTTGCCACGCTTGTCGTGGAAGGCTCCAAACTTGATGAGTCTGTTGCACATCACGTCGGGGTTGGGTGTCAGTCCTGCCTTTACTTTATCCATGGTGTAGGTGGTCACTTGTTCCCAGTATTCTTTGTGACAGTCTATTACTTCGAGTTTACAACCGTATTTGTGGCTTACGGCTGTGGCCATTTCTAAGTCTTCTTCCGACGAACAGTCCCATTCTTCTTCCTCTTCAGGACCGATTTTGATATAGAAGCAATCGGGCTGTAATCCCTGCTGAGCCAGTTGGTGGAGCACCACCGAACTATCTACTCCTCCTGAGAGCAGTACGGCAATGCGTTTTCCTTGTAGTTCTTTTATATTCATGTGTGCAAAGTTACATATTAAAGATGAGTTATCCATCGTTTCTTCCATCTTTTTTTCATCTTTTTCTTCTTTGGTATTTCTGCATGATATTGATCATATCCACTTGTCCGATTGATGGATTGGTGTTGTAAGTTGGTGACAGGGCAGCTTGCCGGCCTTTGCCTCGATGGATAGGTAGATGGGGGATTGACTGGTCGTTTTGGATGTATTTGGCCTTGCATGGTAATATGACGGGCTACAAAAAAAGTCACCGATCAGCAGATTCGTGTCTGCGACCGGTGACAACAGTGTAAGTTTTTCAGTATTAGTGATGAGTTTTTATTTCTTCTTGGTATAGAACATCAGACCAACCTGGTTTTTCGACAGTTTGTTGGTGTTGCTATCGTCTTCAAATACACCAGCCACAACCATCTGCATGTACATCAGGTTCTTTCTTGAATCCCAAAGACCATACGAACTGTAGTTGTTGATGTAGAATGCTACTCTAACCTTGTGAGGCTTGTCGCCGTAGGTAAGATGGTATTCCATGGTAGTGGGGTTCAACAGAAACTGAATCTGAGTAGAAGGCATGAAGCCATATACGCACTTCAGATCCACAGGCTGTGCATTCACCATAGCTGTCTTCAGATCGCCATCGGGCAGATTAACGGTGAAAGCCTTGGGAGGAATGTTCTTTATTACGAAAGCAGAGTCGCTGTACATGTCGATTTTTACATCAAGAGTATCGGTCTTGTAGTTTGAAGTGCCTTCGCCTGAAAGTGCATAAACCATCATTCCGTCGTGTACACCCTTGATAACATCGTAGCGCTGAGCAATCTCAGCAGGTGTCAGACGTGCGGGTTCATCGTCGCTGTTGCAAGCCACAAAGGTAAAGGCGGCCATGCAACCCATCAGCATAGTGATAATTTTCTTTGTTGTCATGTCTTTTCTGTTATTTGTTTTGTTAATAAATTCTTTGGCGATAGAACACCATCGTGGTGCCTCTTTCCGTCAACATAAAGACTGCCGTCGCGGAAAACTTGCATGAAAAATCTGTAAGTTAACGTCTTTTAACAAAAATAACCATCGCAGTTATGCAAGTTTTTCCCACTTTTGCACTTTATAACGATAGAAACGAAAACATCGTGAAGCACTATACTGATACAGACGAACAGCAGTTGGCCGAACAACTTCGCTGTGGCAATGCCGCAGCGATGAGGGTGTTCTACGACCGTTATGGTGGACTGCTAACTGCCGCATGCGCACGCTATATTACTGATAGCGAAAGTCTGAAAGACGTGATGCAAGACAGTATGGTGCAGCTCTTGACCCATGTTTCCGATTTTAAGTATCGTGGCGAAGGGTCGCTCCGAGCATGGGCCACCAAGATAGTGGTAACTCAAGCGTTGCGCTATCTGCGCGAAGAAAAACGACGCGAATGGCAGACAATAGACTGGGACGTGGCTGATGTGCCGGAAGAAGACGATCCGCCCGTCAACGACATTCCCCCCGATGTCATACAACAGATGGTCAGAAGCTTACCAACGGGATACCGAACGGTATTCAACCTCTACGTCTTCGAACACAAAAGCCATCAGGAAATAGCCCAACTGCTGGACATCAAAAAAGACTCTTCGGCATCGCAACTCAGCAGAGCGAAAAATCTGCTGGCACAAATGATAAGACAATATACAAACACCCAACAATAGATTCTATGAAAGAACAGTGGAGAAAAGAATTGCAAGACAAGATGGCTGACTATCAGCAGCCAGCTCCCCTCCTGTCATGGGATGAGTTGGAGCAAGCCGTGGCAGCGCAGCAGCGCCCAGCCAAGAAAGTTGTATTCTACCGTCAACGATGGATAGCTGTGGCGGCAGTAGGCATCCTGTGTGTTGGCGTGGCAGTCAGTTTGTTGTGGAATCCAGCGCACCTCAACCCGCAGCAGTCCAGTATTCAGACTTCTGTCGGTCCAGAAAAGCAAGGCGCTCAGCTGTCAGCAAAAACAGAAAAGCAGCTTCTGTCAGACAGCCAACCCTTGTTGGCTTCTCTGTCTGAACACCATTCGCAGCAAGCCGAACAGTTGCCGAAGGAATCCCGACGGATATTAACAACCGGCGAACGTGTAGATGTGGAAAATACAGAACAATCCTCGTTGGCTGTGGCAGCGACAGACGAAACAACAGCCAAAGCTGTAACTGAAACAACTGAAACGATTGCTGCAACAGCCTCGAACCCTACCGACGAGCAGACTCAACCGGTCACATCGAAAACCAACCGTCTCACGCTTGCCAATGTATCTGGACGTGAGCGGAAGGCATCTGAATATCTCTCACATACCCATGGCAACGATGCTTATGGTGACAGCCAACGTCTCACGGCGCAGGCATTCTTCTCCAACGGATTCTCTAATGATGGCAACAAAGGGGGAGAACTTGTCGTGTACGACGCAACGCCACCTGCTGATACTCAGGTTTTTGGGGCGAAAGGTCCAGATATATTACGACCTATCGAACTGGCTTCGGCTACACCAAAGGAACACTATAAACACCACTTCCCATTGCGCTTTGGAGTATCTATGCGCTATCATATCAACAATCGGTGGAGTGTCGAGGCAGGACTCTCATACACTCGCCTTACGGCAGATTTCACCAGAGAGAGCGTGCATTATGTTCAACAGATGGAGCAGAAACTGCACTATATGGGAATCCCGCTTCATGTCAACTATACGCTGTGGAATAACAGACGCTTGCACTTCTATGCCAAAGCAGGCGGCACAGTCGAGAAAATGGTTAGTGGACGCCGATGCGCCACATCAAACCCCGACAGTGAAAGCTACCCCATGTCCAGTGAAAAAGTTACCATACGTCCACTCCAACTGTCAATAGACGGTGGACTCGGAGGCGAATTCATGATCGACCGGCAGTTTAGTATCTATGCAGAACCAACGGTCAATTATCATTTCGACAACGGGTCAAAAGTACCTACCTATTATCAGGAACATCCTTTCGGATTTGGACTCACCATGGGACTAAGGTTTAACTGGAAATAATGACAAATGTTCTGATTGATGAATACGGCGCTTCCGACCTTGGAAGTGCCGTATTGCTGATTATTGACCGAAAAGTTTCCGTATTTCAACAAAAAGCAGTACATTTGCACAGAAATATAAAAACACCACTAACTGATAATGAGAAAGATATTTGTGCGATGCCTATGGGCTTTCCTTGGAGCATCGGTCCTGACCGCTGTAGTGGCTTTCTGGGCCATTGCGAAAGGATGGATTGGTTATATGCCACCCATCGAAGAACTCCAAAACCCTATCAATCGCTATGCCACACAGATATATAGTGCCGATGGAAAAATCATGGGAACATGGAATTACAACCGTGAAAACCGTATCCTCGTAGATTATTCACAACTCGCACCAGCCTTGGTCCAAGCACTGGTGGCTACCGAAGATGTGCGATTCTATGAACATTCTGGAATCGATTTCTTCGCACTCGGACGCGCTATAGTCAAGCGCGGACTACTTGGACACAAGAGTGCTGGAGGTGGTTCGACTATTACACAGCAACTCGCCAAACAGCTCTATTCATCTACCGCACATAGTGTAATCGAACGTCTGCTCCAGAAACCCATCGAATGGGTTATCGCCGTACAGTTGGAACGCAACTATACCAAAGACGAGATTATTTCCATGTATCTCAACTATTTCGACTTCCTACACAATGCCGTGGGCATCAAAACTGCGGCAAGTACATATTTTGGTAAAGAACCAAAAGACCTTACTGTCAACGAGGCGGCAGTGCTCATCGGACTTTGCAAAAACCCATCCTATTTCAATCCTGTGCGCCATCCCGACCGTTGTACCGAACGCCGAAACGTAGTACTTTCACAGATGGAGAAAGCAGGATACCTCTCAGAAGAAGAGTGTGCACGATATACTGCTGAACCGC
>ERZ869983.226-NODE-226-length-19246-cov-8.087485_pt1 | contig 19246 bp, 16 predicted proteins | sample MGYA00521106_ERZ869983 | MGnify/ENA primary metagenome ERZ869983 (study PRJEB32232, sample SAMN07284972) | human gut metagenome | biome: human-associated habitat; material: feces | host: Homo sapiens | place: Tanzania | collected 2014-04-05 ...
CTTTCCATGGTATGTAGTAATCTCCTTATTTATTGCCGGGAACATTGCTGCTCCCGGGAGTGGTAATGTTTTTTAAAAAGACAATAGATTATTATAGATGTTATCCAACATCGCAGACAGCTTATTAACGGAGGTGTTTAAGTAACGGATATCATCCTTATAATAGGCTTTCTGTCTGCGCAGGGCAGCTTCCAGACGACGGATCTCACTGTCAAGTTCCGGTGTTTCTTCTTCCATGCGCTGCTTCAGCTTCTGCACGATCCCGTAGAGATTTTCGTGATGCATGATACGTCCGGCACCCCACATCAGGCGGTCTTTTGGCTGATGAAGAATGTATTCGGTGAAGTGGTAGTAAACTTCTTCATCGAAGAGAAATGCGTACATATTATTGTCTACTCGATAGAGAGCCTTCAATGCATCTGTAATATTTCCCTCGGATAAAGCTCGGCTGGCTTTTTCCAGCTGTCGGATATTTTTGGAGGCAGCTTCCTGTGGGAAAATTACCTCATCCTGCCAGTTGAGGCGTACCAGATAGTCCTGTGTCTTGCGGAAAATTTTCAGCAGTTCCAGTCCGGCAGATTCCCATTTATGGCGGAAAGCAATGCGGGCGTCGGGGTCTGAAAGTGTGGCATATTCCGCATTGATCCGGCAGATTTTTTCATAAATATTTTCGGCAGAAGCGGTAATTGTCTGCAGGTTTCTGAGCAGGACATTCTGCTCAGGATCAGCAAATGAGAGTGCATTTTCGCGGATACTTTCTGTGACTGCGTTCATGGTATTGCTGAAATTCATCGGTGGCAGGACAAGTCTGTCAATGGCCATGATCAGTTTCAGATAGCATTCATGATGAAACTGATAGACAGCTTCCTGGTAAACATCCTGATTATCATATTGGGAATGATAATAATTCTGCATGAATGGTCCGGCGCTGAAGTCATTGACTGTGGATGGGATACCTGCGATCGCCATGGAGAAATCATCAGACCATGTCTCGATGGGAGAGAGAACTGTGATCCCATCAGGATATGCTTCCTTCGGGACAGTCAGGCTGTCTGTAAACTGTCTGATGAAATCTGCATATTCATAGGTACAGCGGATGGCATCCTGCGTATTGTGTGCATGCGCGGGAAGTTCAAAGTTCAGGTCTGCGATCACTTTGCCCTGCCAGTCAGGATGTACGCGGAATACCTGATTGTAGGCGCCTGTGGACCAGTCGTATTTGGAATCAATGATTCCCCATTCCTCGGCAGCCATTGCACAGAAGACAAGAGTGTGGGCAGGTTTATAGCCGCCCCTTACCAGTGCACGGGCAATGCCGAGCATCATGGCGACCGCTGCATTATCGTCCTGGAATCCGTCGAAATAGGAATCATAGTGTGCGGATAGCAGGATCATAGAGTCTGTCTCAGTCCCCTGTATTTTACCTGTGATATTGCCTGCTGTTGTGTCCGGGATTACTCTGGAACGGGCATCCAGTGATACTTTTAATGAGGATCTGTGTAATAAAGCAGCATCCTGTTCCGGAGTGTTACGGGTATCTTCTGAATCAGCGGTATTGTCTTCGCAGGCGGAAATTTTATTCCGGAGGGCACGCTTCAGGATACGTGCATCTGCCTGAGACAGAGAGAATGCAGGTGCGAAATCAGGACCTGCGATATCCTGTGCATTCAGTGCAGTTTCTGCGATTTCTCCGTAGCCGTTTACCTGAACTGCGATCAGGGCAGCAGCACCGCGCAGATAAGCCTGATAGACCGGAAAACTGATCCACCATTCATCGCGCTGGTTGATCTCTACCATAACCAGCTTTCCTTTAACATTTATGCCTTCGTAATCAGCGGCAGTTCCCTTTCCAAGATAAACAAGTTCGTAATCCTGAAGACCGTCTGTCTCGAAATTTGTCTGATATCCGCCCATCTGGAAGGTATGTTCCAGACCGGTGTCATCTGTGAATTTCAGGACTGCTTTCTCGAACTCCCATCCATCCAGAGTGAAAGTATCTCTGGTGACATCGATAAGACCGATGCGTTTCATTTCTTCATATAACATATTTCCTGTAGCTGTCTCCGCAGGAGAGCCTGCGGTGCGGTAGCCCAGAACAGGATTTGTTTTTTCTTTTTCCATGCGTCTGGCAAGCTGGTAGGACCAGTTGGTGTCAATGCAGGAAATACAGGAATTTTTAATGTTCAATGTTATCGCCTCTTTCCTGATTTTATAAAGTGATATGTATAAGTTATTAATGGACATAACATATAGTAAAAATATTTTAACATAAACAAAGAAATGCAACAAGAGAAGGCAATGTTATAAAGGAGATCTTTACAGGGAAGAGATTGCCGGATTCCAAAGATAAATGAATATGGTAAAAATGAATAAAAAAAAGTAGAATATCAAAACTAAATTGTTGACATTGACTAAAATGGATTATATAATAAAAATATGTAATGATATCAAAGGTCAAAGGTGTGCCAGTGGTACACGTTTTGTATCAATTGTAGTGGAACGATGTCAGTGGAAAAGTCTCAGCGCGGAGTAAAAATATTTTTTGACTTTTGAGTCCTGATATCATATTATACAAATAATGCATGTTTCCAGTAATATGGAATTAAAAGGGAAACCGGTGCAAATCCGGTACGGTCCCGCCACTGTAAAAGGGAGCTTTTTATCATATACGTCACTGCTGAAGAGGCGGGAAGACGATAAAATGCGATGAACTTAAGTCAGGAGACCTGCTTGCATTGGAAAAAAGGTTATTTCTTACGGTGTATAAGAAAGGCTTTATTTTTATACCTAAAATACATTTTAAGAAAAGAATCTTTTTTATTTCAGGAAAGGATGTGAGAAAAGAAAACTTGAACTTTTATACAAATACGATAGAAAGGTAAAAAAGGAATGAAAAAGATAATAAGTTTTATATTGACAATGATTATGCTGCTCACCTGCACCAGTATTTCAGTTATGGCAGCCGATACTCAGAGTGATACAACAAATCAGGACGGAAAAATGACAATAGGAGTGTCCGTATATAATCTGAATGATGCAGAAGTAAGAGCATTTAGAAATTATTTTGAAAATTATGTCGGCATGGCTTTTGAAGTCGAGTTTTTATATTCTTCCAGTATAAGTACTGCAGAAGAAGAAATCAGCTTTATCAATGAGCTTCATGAAAGAAATGTAAAGGGAATCATTTCTTTCCTTTCTTCAGATCTTGAAGAAGTTCTTCCGGTATGTGAAGAATATGGTATGTATTATGTACGTGGATCAGGAACGATCAGTGATGAAATGTATGAGAAAGTAAAGGATAATCCTTATTTTCTGGGAACGATAGGAACATCTGTTGAAACAGAAATGGATGAGGCTGCCAATATGGCGGAGTATTTTGCTTCAGAGGATCAGAATAATCAGAATCATTACATAATAGCATGTGGAGGAGCTGCTATCGGTAATGAGATGCATCGTCTGAGAACGATTGGTATTCTGAATAAGCTTCAGGAAGCATATGGCCTGTCATATGAGAAGTCTGTAGAAGAACTGGTGAATACGCAGGATACTGAAGAAATTGAAACAGGCAGTGACATTAAGATTACTCTGGTTCCGGGGTATCCAAAAGATCACCTGGATGAAAAGCTGGCTGATCCGCTGAATACAGGAGAGTATAATGTTATTCTGAGTGTAGTGAGCGCAAGTGATTTTATCAAGGTAATTGATGCTTATGAAGAAGAGAACAGTACAGATGTATTGTTGGGTTCAATTGACTGTTTTACAGAAGATACATACGAAATGTTTAACAAAAAGGGATATAACGGCAAGGAAAGAATCGACTATCTTGTAGGAAAATATGGTGCTATCGTTGCACCATCATTTGTTGCCATGAAAAATGCTCTGGAAGGCTTTGCAGAAGATTACCGTGAAGATGGAAGTGCTTTCCGGCTGCAGCAGTCATTCTGGACAGCGGATTCAGTAGATGAGTTTAATAAGCAGTATGCGTTATCTATTGGAATGTATGATAATACATATAGTGTAGATGACATGATGGAAGTTCTGAAATCCTATACACCGGAAACAAATTTTGAGAAATTCCGGAAATTTACGGAAAAATAGATAGAAAATAAGAGTCTAAAATAATTGACGTATACATGATGGTATGTTATGATAAATGAGTATTCATACGGTCATTTAATGATTTTAGAGATAAGTTCAGACCAGCAGAAGCGTCCTGTTGGTCTGATTAAAAGGGAAACCGGTGTAAATCCGGTACGATCCCGTCACTGTGATAGTTGGTTTTCAGCTGAATGCCACTGGAAGATATTTTTCTGGGAAGGTGCTGAAAATGGGTAAGCTTAAGTCAGGAGACCTGCTTATTTCTGGTAAAAGAGATTCTTGCGGACGACGAGAAATCCTGATTAAGAGTTACAACTTCATGTGTTGCATATATATGTTTGATTCTTTAATGGTAAGATTTCGTGACGGATGTGGGAGCATCTGTCTTTTTTTTCGTTCAAAATCACAGGAATGGACAGTATGAGAAGGAAGAAAAACAACGAAGAAACAAAAAAAGAAAGGAAGTAAAGGATGAAAAAAACAAAAAGAGAATTACTTGTGTTAACAGCGGCAACAACAGTTGCATTATTAATGGGAGTTACTGTACAGGCGAAGGGTGATGAGAAGGTTTTAAACTTCGGATGTCAGATGTACACAGATGGATGTGTAAACAGTGCAAATGATGAAAACGGTGGATGGAATGCTATGAGATATGGTATTGCTGAAGCATTATTTAAATTCGATGACAATATGGAAGTTATCCCGTGGCTTGCTGAGAGTTATGAAGTAAATGACGAGCATACAGAATGGACGATCAAGCTGAAAGACGGAATTAAATTCTCTGACGGATGTGATTTAACTCCGACAAAGGTAAAAGAGTATTTTGATCACATGAAAGAGGTAGGACCTTCCGGATCTGCCAAACCGGAGAAATATCTGGAATTTGAAGCAGAAGTTACTGCAGATGATGATGCAAATACAATTAACATCAAAACAAGCAAACCATATGCAAACCTTGTAGGACAGCTCTGCCACCCAACTATGGGAATCACAGATGTAGAACATATTGAAAACTACGATAATGGAATTATTGGAACAGGTCCATACAAGATTGAAGAATTCAATGGTGTAGGTGTTGGTTATACATTAGCTGCAAATGAGTATTATCGTGAAGATGTCCCATACGATAAAATCAATCTGCTGTTCATGGGAGATAACTCCGCAAAAACAATGGCACTTCAGAGCGGTCAGGTAGACCTGGTTGAGAACATTACAAACGTAGCAGATATTCAGGACTTCCAGGATAACGATGACTATACTGTTGATATCGCATCAGGTGTACGTTGTGGATTTGCATGGATGAACTTTGACGGTGTTCTTGGAAACAAAACACTTCGTCAGGCAATCCTGATGGCAATTGATAATGATACAATCTGTAATTCCAGAACAATCGGTGGACTTTATACACCAGGATTCTCCGTACTGCCTTCTACTCTGAACTATGACTATGACAAACTGGAAAATCCATATACCTATGATCCGGAAAAAGCAAAACAGATTCTGGATGATGCAGGAATCGTTGATACAGACGGAGATGGAATCCGTGAACTGGATGGTCAGAATATCAACCTCAGATATATTTCTTATGAAAACCGTCTTCTGAATGACTTTGCAGATGCTCAGGCACAGTATCTTGCAGAAATCGGTATTGGTGTTGTTCCTGAATACGGAAGCTCAGATGATCAGTGGAGTAAACTTGCAGCACTGGATTATGACCTTAATAACAATAACTGGATCACTGTTGGTACCGGAGATCCTCTGGCATATATGGCTAACTGGGCAACTGATACCAGCTACTGCGCATACTCCAACCCGGACTATGACAAGTTATATGAAGAATTAAAAGGTGAAATGGATCCGGAAAAGAGAAAAGATCTGATCTTCCAGATGCAGCAGATTCTGGTAGATGATGCAGCGGTTCTGATTGATGGATACTACAACTCATCTATGATCTACAGTAAGAAAGTTGGTTCTGCACATATCCATACAGCAGATTACTACTGGCTGTCAACAGAAATTACTCCTGCAGAATAAGAAAAGTCTGCGAATTGTGAAGTTACTGAATAGTTACAAACAGAAATAAAAAGAGGTGTCTTTTTTGAGTAAAAAGCAAATAATCAAGCGTTTATTACAGATTGTGATCGTATTGATCGGTATCAGCTTTATTACATTTGCACTGACCTTTATGTCACCAGGTGACCCTGTACGAAACATGTACACGGCAACCGGTGTAATGCCTACTGAAGAAATGGTTCAGGAGACACGCGAGGAACTTGGTCTGAATGATCCGTTTCTGGTGCAGTATACCAGATGGCTTAAGAACTGTCTGAAAGGTGACTTTGGCAAATCATACAGCTTAAATAAACCAGTTACAGAACTTCTTGCAGCCAGATTATGGCCGACTTTGAAACTTACATTAATGGCCATGATCCTTATGCTGGTTATTTCTGTACCTTTAGGTATGTTGTCTGCCATATATAAAGATAAATGGATCGATTATCTCGTCCGGGGAATTACATTCCTCGGATGTGCGATGCCTAACTTCTGGGTTGGACTTCTGTTAATGCTGGCATTCTGTGTTTATATCAATGCATTTCCGGTTATCAGTTCTGCGGGAGACTTTAAGAGTCTGTTTCTTCCGGCTTTGACACTTGCGATTGCAATGTCTTCCAAATATACCAGACAGGTAAGAACAGCGGTGCTGGATGAACTGAGTCAGGATTATGTGATCGGTGCACAGGCAAGAGGAGTAAAGAAATCAAAGATTATCTGGGGCAATGTATTTCCAAATTCATTGCTTCCGCTGATCACAATGTTTGGTCTTTCCATAGGATCACTTCTTGGAGGAACCAGTGTTGTAGAAGTAATCTTCTCTTATCCGGGTCTTGGAAACCTTGCAGTTTCAGCAATCACATCCAGTGATTACAATCTGATCCAGGGATATGTATTATGGCTTGCCCTGATTTATATGGTCATTAACCTGATCGTTGATGCATCTTATGTTTATATTGATCCACGTATGCGTTTAAAGGAGTAGAATCATGAAAAAGAAAAACAGATTTTTAGCAAATAAAACTTTTGTCGTGTTTTCTATTCTTGCAGTCTGTATTATTCTGACAGCAGTATTTGCACCGGTGGTAACCAGAGGGGTTGACCCGTTAAAAGGTTCTCTGGTAGATGCACTGCTTCCGCCATGCAAGGAACATATTTTTGGAACCGACAAAATGGGCAGGGATATTTTTTCAAGAGTTATTTATGGAGCACGTGCATCTCTGTCAGCAACCTTTGGTGTTGTTGCCCTGATCTTTCTGGTGGGAACTGTTACCGGAGTCCTTGCAGGATATTTCGGAGGTGTCATTGATGCTGTTATTATGCGAATTGCAGATATGATGCTTGCTTTCCCAGGACTGGTACTTGCTCTTGCTGTTGCAGGTATTATGGGCGCAAGTATCAAAAATGCGATCATCGCTATTGTAGTAGTAAGCTGGACCAAATATGCGCGTCTGGCACGAAGCCTGGTTATGAAGATCCGTGACAGGGATTATGTATCAGCAGCGATCGTTACCGGTTCCAAAACACCGTATATGCTGTTTCGATATATGCTTCCAAATGCACTTCCTACACTGATCATTACTGCTGCGACAGATATAGGTTCCATGATGCTGGAACTGGCAGCAATGTCCTTCCTGGGATTTGGCGCGAAGCCGCCGGCACCGGAATGGGGTTATATGCTGAATGAAGGAAGAGCGTGTATGCAGTCCGCTCCGTGGCTGATGATCTTCCCGGGTCTTGCTATTTTTGTAGTAGTTGTTGTATTTAATATGCTTGGGGATTCCATCCGTGATATCCTCGATCCAAGAAATGAGTAGGAGGAATAAACATGCTGAAATTAGATAATGTGACAATCTCCTACAAAAATGTTCCAACTGTTCAGAACTTTAATCTGGATATGAAAGAGGGACAGATCGTTTCTCTGGTAGGAGAATCCGGAAGTGGAAAAACCACTGTTATCCGTGCTGTTCTGGGACTTCTTGCAGGTGGCGGTAAGGTCACAGAAGGAAGTATTACGTTTGAAGGAGAAGACCTTTTATCCTATACACCGGAACAGTGGAGAAAACTTCGTGGTTCTGATATTTCCATGATTTTTCAGGACAGTGGTGCAATGATGAATCCGACACGTAAAGTCGGAAAGGTATTTACAGAATATATTCTTACTCATGAGAACATTTCCAAGAAAGAGGCATGGAGTAAGGGAATCGCAATGCTGGAGCGAATGAGACTTCCGTCTCCGGATAATATTATGGAATCTTATCCTTTCCAGTTATCCGGTGGTATGAGACAGCGAGTTGGTATTGCGATGGGAATGACTTATCAGCCGAAGCTTCTTCTTGCAGATGAACCGACTTCTGCACTGGATGTAACAACACAGGCGCAGATCGTACGTCAGATGATGAAGCTCAGAGATGATTACCATACAGGCATTATTGTAGTAACCCATAATCTGGGTGTAGCTGCCTACATGTCAGATTATATTGTTGTAATGAAGAACGGAAGAATGGAAGACCAGGGAACAAGAGAGTATATTCTGAAAGAATCAAAGAACGAATATACCAGAAAACTTCTGGAAGCAGTTCCATCCCGGGGAGGTGAACGATATGTCTGAAAAAAGAGAAGTCATACTGGAAGCGAAACATGTAACCAGAAGATTTGCGGCATCACATGGACGTACTCTGCTGGCGAACAATGACATCAATCTGAAAATGTACAAAGGCGAAACACTGGGTCTTGTAGGAGAATCCGGATGTGGTAAGAGTACATTTATGAGATTTCTGGTTTCTCTTGATACACCTTCAGAGGGTGAGATTCTGTACCGCGGTACAGATATCACGAAATTAAAGGGAGAAGAACTGAGAAATAACCGTCAGAACATTCAGATGGTATTTCAGGACCCGACCTTATCTTTTAATCCGAAAATGAACATTCGTGATATTGTGTGCGAACCTTTGATGAATTTCAAAAAGATTAAGAAATCTGAGAAGGATGCTGTCTGCAGAAAACTTCTTGAGATGGTAGAATTACCGGGAGATTTTGCGGATCGTTATCCTCACAATATGAGTGGTGGACAGCGTCAGCGTGTTGCAATCGCGAGAGCACTGGCACTGGAACCGGAAATCGTTGTTCTGGATGAAGCAACTTCCGCTCTTGATGTTTCTGTTCAGAAAACAGTAATTGAACTGATCACGAAGCTTCAGAGAGAAAAGAACATCACATTTGGTTTTATCTGTCATGATATTGCACTGGTTCAGTTAGTGGCACATCAGGTAGCCGTTATGTATCTTGGAAACCTCGTAGAGGTTCTTCCGGGAAAAGATCTTGATATGAAAGCAATGCATCCATATACAAGAGCACTGATGGGTGCAGTATTTGATATTAATATGGACTTTTCCAAACCAATCGAGAGTATTGAAAGTGAGGCTCCGAGCCCGCTGGATCTTCCACAGGGATGCCCGTTTCAGGGAAGATGTGAGCATTGTATGGATATCTGCAAAAAAGAGAATCCAAAACTTGTGGAAGTGGAAGATGGACACAGTGTTGCCTGCCATTTGTTCCAAAAGGGCAGTAAATAATGAAAAAAGATAGTCTGATCTCTGAAAATATAGGAAAAGCATTATTACTTTTTGTACTTCCACTGATTGCGGGAAGTCTGATCCAGCAGTTGTATACAACAGTTGATGCGGTTATCGTCGGACAGTTTACGGGAAAAGTCGGACTTGCTGCAATTGATTCTGTACATACACTTTTTAAGTTTCCGATTAACTTTATGAATGGTCTTGCAACTGGTGCGACGATTATGATCTCCAGATATTTTGGAGCAAAAGATAAAGAAGGACTGCATTGCGCAGTGCGGACAGCTCTTTTGCTTGCCGGTATTCTGGGAATTATCTGTGCAGCAGCCGGTGCTGTTTTTTCTCCATGGCTGCTTGATATCATGTCTGTTCCGGAAGAAGTTCGTGCAGGATCACTGATCTACTGCCGCATTTATTTTGGCGGAATATGGGCAATGATCCTTTATAACATGATGGCAGGAGTCTTGCGTGCGTTTGGAGATTCTAAAAAGCCATTATATGTACTGGTCGTATGCAGTGTGGTTAATATTGTTGTAGACCTCATACTGGTAGGACTTCTGCATACTGGTGTTGGAGGAGCGGCAGCAGCTACTGTACTTTCTCAGATTGTAAGTGTTGTACTTACCGCATATTTTCTTGTGAAATCTGATTTCCTGGAAGAAAAGATAGGAATCAGAACTATGAGAATCTGCAAAGAGCATATGGGAATGATGATAAACAAAGGTTTCCCGTTAGCTCTTCAGTCCATACTGTTTCCAATTGCCAATTCTATTGTTCAGGCAAGTATTAACACAATGGGAACTGACAGTATTGCAGCATGGGGAATCTGTGATAAACTGGATTTACTGATCTGGCTGATAGCGGATTCCATGGGACCTGTACTGACTACATATACCGCGCAAAATCTGGGCGCCGGTAAGGCGAAAAGAGTAAAGAAGGGAGCCCTGATCGGTACGGGCTTATCTGTGATCGCGGTAGGAATTATCAGTATTGTCCTTTATTTCGGTTCCGGACTGATCGGACCGTTGTTTATCGATCAGAAAGACGTTCCGACATTGATACCGCTGGTTATAAGATATATGCAGATGATGGCACCGTTCTTTGTATTCTATGCTGTTGCAGCAGCTCTTTCAGGAGCATGCAGCGGCCTTGGAGAAACATTGGTGTCAATGGTTACTACATTACTTACAATCTGCCTGTTTCGAGTAGTCTGCATTCTGGTTGTTTTACCATCATTTGAAACAATGGAATGTATTGTATGGATTTATATTGGATCATGGATAGTGTCAGGTGTCACTTTTACTATTTTATATCTGGCAAAGGTCGAAAAATTCTACCATAAGAAAAGTAAATAAAAAGATTATAATCATTTCGCAAATGATAGATGAGACAGAGGGTGCAGCAGGAAGAAGAATCAGACGGTATCCTCTGTTTTTATATCATAGGAAATGATTCCGTAATGTTCCTATGATATAAGAATTTGATATTTGCAATTTTTTTAACAATAAGCTATTGACAGAGAATAAAAAGCTGTTATAATAAAAATAACAAATGAACAAGTGCTCATATGATGATATGAAAATCTATTCATGAGCCGGAAAGGAAAAAATACAATGAAAAAGACTTACAAAATCGACGTAGACTGCGCAAACTGTGCAAACAAAATGGAGGAAGCTGCTAAGAATACAGCTGGTGTTAAGGATGCAACAGTAAACTTCATGATGCTGAAAATGATTGTTGAATTTGAAGAAGGACAGGATCCGAAAGCAGTTATGAAAGACGTTCTGGCAAACTGCAAGAAGGTAGAAGACGACTGCGAAATCTATCTTTAATTCAGGAGCGATTCCTGTTGATGATATATTTACGGGAATTGTCGTAAATTAGCAGAGAGGGACTGCAGCACAGAGATATGTCAGACGGTTATGGTTATCCACTGATATATGTTCTGGCGGCGGTCCTGTTTTATAAGAAGTGAGGTATTAAGATGAATAAGAAGCAAAAGAAGATGCTGATCAGAATCATCGTAGCGGCGGTATTGATCGTGCTTTTTTCTAAATTACCGATAGATGGATATGTCAGATTTGGACTGTTTATGATTCCATATCTGGTAATTGGCTATGATATTCTTCAGAAGGCATTTAAAGGTATCAGAAATAAACAGGTATTCGATGAGAATTTCCTGATGGCAGTAGCTACTGTGGGAGCAATTCTGCTCGGAGATTATTCTGAAGGTGTTGCGGTTATGCTGTTCTACCAGATTGGAGAACTTTTCCAGAGTTATGCAGTAGGAAAGAGCAGACGTAACATCAGTGAACTGATGGATATCCGTCCGGATTATGCCAATATTGAAGTAGATGGAAAACTTGAACAGGTAGACCCGGATGAAGTTGAAATTGGTACTGTAATTGTTGTACAGCCAGGAGAAAAAGTTCCGATTGATGGTGTGATCATTGATGGTGTTTCTACTTTAAATACCAGTGCTCTGACCGGAGAAAGCCTTCCAAGAGATGCAAAAGCCGGGGATGAAGTAATCAGCGGATGTATCAATATGACAGGTGTTCTGAAAATCCGTACGATCAGAGAATTCGGAGAATCTACCGTATCCAAGATTCTGGAACTTGTGGAGAATTCCAGTTCCAGAAAATCAAAATCAGAGAATTTTATTTCAAAGTTTGCCAAATATTATACTCCGGTTGTATGCTACGGAGCACTTGCACTTGCTTTTATTCCTCCGATCGTACTTTTGATCATGGGAAAACCGGCTATGTGGGGTGATTGGATTTACCGAGCACTTACTTTCCTGGTAATCAGCTGTCCATGCGCACTGGTGATCAGTATTCCTTTAAGCTTCTTTGCAGGAATCGGTGGAGCAAGTAATCAGGGAGTTCTGGTTAAAGGCTCCAACTATCTGGAAACACTTGCACAGACCAGCTATGTAGTATTTGATAAAACCGGTACAATGACACAGGGTGTTTTTGAAGTAAGCGGAGTTCATCATAATGAGATTTCAGATGAAAAACTGCTGGAATATGCAGCTCTTGCAGAATGTTCTTCTTCTCACCCGATCAGTAAGAGCCTTCAGAAAGCATATGGAAAACCAATTGACAGAAACAGAGTAACGAATATTGAGGAAATCAGTGGTAATGGTGTAACTGCGAAAGTGGATGGTATATCTGTAGCAGCAGGAAATGCAAAATTAATGAAACGCCTTGGAATTTCCTATCAGGAATGTCATCATGTGGGTACAGTAATTCATATGGCTGTAGATGGAAAATATGAAGGTCATATTCTTATTTCTGATATTCTGAAACCTCATGCAAAAGAAGCAATTGCAGAACTGAAGAAAGCTGGTATCAAGAAAACAGTTATGCTTACCGGAGATTCTAAACGTGTTGCAGATCAGGTAGCAAAAGAACTGGGAATTGAGGAAGTTTACAGTGAACTTCTTCCGGCTGATAAAGTAAGTAAAGTAGAAGAATTACTTCATCAGAAATCCGAAAAAGAGAAGCTTGCATTTGTGGGTGACGGTATCAATGATGCGCCGGTACTGTCCAGAGCAGATATTGGTATTGCCATGGGTGCACTTGGTTCTGATGCAGCGATTGAGGCTGCAGATATCGTACTGATGGATGATGATCCGCTGAAAATCTCCAAAGCGATCAAGATTGCCAGAAAGTGTATTCATATTGTATATGAGAATATTTATTTTGCAATTGGCATTAAGATTTTGTGTCTGATACTTGGTGCGCTGGGAATTGCCAATATGTGGATGGCTATTTTTGCAGATGTAGGTGTTATGATCATTGCGGTATTAAACGCAATCCGTACTTTATTTGTAAAAAACCTGTAACTGTGAAGGTACTGAACAGTTACAAAAATTTATAGAATAACAGACAGTTGCAGACAGGAAGGAAAATGGTGAAAGCGTGGAAAAACATAAAGACGAGGCTTGTGACTATTATGAAATTCATGAAGATTCAATGGAAATTATAAATAAAACAATGCCAGAAGAGACGGAACTTGAGGATTTGGCAGATTTGTTTAAGATTTTCGGAGATTCTACAAGAATCCGTATTCTGTTTGTGCTTTTCGAAACAGAGGTATGTGTATGCGACCTTGCGAAAGCACTGAATATGACACAGTCTGCAATTTCCCATCAGCTTAGAATCCTGAAGCAAAACAAACTGGTGAAGAACCGACGAGAGGGAAAGTCCATTTTTTATTCTCTGGCAGATGATCATGTGCGGACGATTATCAATCAGGGAAGAGAGCATATAGAAGAAAATTAATCCGATGTGAACGTATGGTAAAAGTAAAAAGCAGGGAGTTGATATTTCAAGTATTGGCTCCCTGTTTGAAAATATAAAAGTTTTATAGAACTAACTATTGAAAGTGGAATTTACAGAATGAAATAAGAGCCTGCCAGTGGATGATAAGATCTGGCAGAGATGGAATGAGTGGAAGGAGAAGATTTGATGCGAACATTACGAGTAGCAGACCTGGAAGCAAAACCGGGTGAGAAAGTATCAGGATTTGTGCACATCATCGGGGCAGAATTCGGAATTCCGGTAACACTGATCTGTGGAGAAAAAGAGGGGGAGACTGTTCTGATCTCCGGTGGGGTACATAATGCAGAATATGTAGGAATTCAGGCAGCTATGCAGCTTGCAGATGAGCTGGATCCGAAGAAGATCGCAGGAAATATCATAGTGATCCGTCTGATGAACCGAACTGGATTCGAACACCGTACCATGAGTCTTACTTATGAGGATGGAAAAAACCTGAACAGAGTTTTCCCTGGAAATCCGAATGGTACACTTAGTGACAGGATCGCTTATACTGTTGTGACAGAATTTTTCCCGAAGGCAGATTACTATGTGGATCTGCACTGCGGTGATGGATTTGAGGGACTGGTATCTTATGTATACTGTACAGGGGCAGCAGCTCCGGAAGTAGCTGCAAAGAGCCGTGAGATGGCGGAGATCGCACATGTAGATTATCTGGTAACTTCCATGTATGGAACAGGCGGAGCTTACAACTATGCCGGAAGCATGGGAATCCCAAGTATCCTGCTGGAACGTGGACACAGCTCCCGCTGGTGTGAAGACCTGGTGGCAGAAGACGTTCATGATGTAAAGAATATTCTCAGACATCTCGGAGTTCTTCGTGGTAAATCCCATATGCATGGAAAACCACCGGTAGAAGTAAGTCCTGTCATCTATGAGGACGCACCGGTATCAGGATGCTGGTATCCTGCGAAACAGCCGGGTGAGACATTTAAAGAGGGCGAAGTACTGGGAAGAATCTGTGATTACTTTGGACGTGAACTGTTTGTATACAGAGCGAAAATGGGGGGGATTATTCTTTACCAGACCATTAGTCTGTGTATTATGAAAGATACTCCGATGGTTTCCTACGGAACCTGGGATGAGGATACACAGGGGAAGATAGAAGTTGGATGTGAAGTGTGCGGAAATGCGAAACATAAGCATGGACACCATCATCATAAATCAGAGGAAAAACATCATAAACGGCATGAACATCATAAGCATCATGAGGATAAATAAATACTTAACTATAAATGAGCAAATTTGAAAAAATGCACAAAATTATCCTGCTAATTTCATAAATGCTTCAAAATCATCACTTGCTTTTGCACATAGGAATAGATATTGATACTTTTCCTGATGAACGGCACTACAGATTCGATGATATCCATCTTGAAAAGACCGATATCCGCCAGTTCCTGTGACACAAATATAATGTGCCAGTGACATCAACAGCCAGTACCTCTGTATTCCCTTTGAGGAGCGTATCTGGTATGTATCCAGGGCCAGATGGTTTTTGCATTGCCTGAAAAATATCTCAATCGGCCATCGACAAACATAACAGGAAAGGATCTCCTGTGTAGATAAGGATACATTTGTGCTAATGAAAGCACGTAGTGCTTTAGGATTACCAAATGCTTTTTCAGGATAGCTTAAAAGAACAACTGCATTTTCTATGCCGCTGAGGTTTCCCTCATACCGGTACACATAATAGTTGCGTTTTTTGACTGTGACGAGGTCAAATCCTTTATGTGTTGTGGATCGTTCAGCAGCCAGTTCACTGAGTTTCTTTTTCATTCCTGATGGATACAGCAGACGGTTTGTTTTCAAAGCACCAATGGTATGGAACCCTTTCTGTACAAAAGTATTGATTATTTTTTCAGAAACATACCAGCAGTCACAAAGGAAATAAGACATTACTGGTGGAACAGGCAGTTCCTTTGCAATATTTTGTACAATATCAATCTTGGAAATTGATTTATTGTACATTACAAAAGCATAGTTCAGGACAATGCCGTTACAGGAAAGCATAACAGCTACTGCCTGATGTCCGTAGTCCTGTTTCCCCTTTAAATGGGATTGGTGAAAGTACGCATCTTCAATCGGATGCAGAGCCTGTGACGAAGGCTTTGTCTTTGAAGCTATCGTATCGTCTACAATGCAGAAAACAGGCTTTCCGGTGCGTGCTGCTTCTGAATAAATAATCTCTATAACAGAACGTTTTAACGTATCTGAAAGTAGAGAATCATCCCATTTCCCTGAATTAAGGAAATGTGCAATCGTAGTTCTGTGACAGGAACTGTTTTTAGCAAAATCCGTGGTTTTTCCATGATATCCTGAAATGAAAATGCTGATCAGGATACTTATAAGGTGGTTTATCACCCGGTTCGAATAAAATTTGCATAAATTTAATTTCTTAAGCTGGTTGTATATGAATGCGGAATGATGTATAGTATTTGCGAGAGACACCTTCTTTCGTAAATGTTGCAAATGTTTGTTTAGGCACTTTCATTATACAACACTATCGGAATTGCGGTGTCTCTCTTTTATGCAAAATCACGAACTCCTAAAATGAATTTTTAAATTCCACCGCTCCATTGGTGATGGAATTTACTCTCGCACAGTAGATATTTACTCTTTCACACAATAATGTTATGGTTTTATCTCCTTCTGACAGCAGTAGAAGGAGAATTATCATGAGTAAATATATACCAGGAAATCAGAAACACTTAACATTAAATGACCGCATTTACATCGAAAACGAATTAGCAAAAGGAACATCTTTTAAAGACATTGCTGCTTTTCTATGCAAAGATCCAACAACCATATCCAAAGAGATACGCGCTCACCGAATCTCTGATTGGTATCACAAAGGCACTTTTTATAATTCAAAGAATTTTTGCATCCATCGGTACCACTGCAAGAAGCCTAATGCTTGGGCTGGATGGAAAAGGATTAACAATAGAATATAGGTTATTGAGACAGGGACTGTGTAGAAATACATGGTCCTTATTTTTTTGCCTGTAAATGTTGTAATGCCTGCCGGTATAAAACGACGGCAGAAATAATAAGAGACTGAACAATCCGACGGCAGTTACTTAAAATGCCGTAATAATCCGACGGCATGGAACCTGAATGAAATGCATTCTGTACTAATGCCTCATCTTCCTCATAATCTTCCGATTCCTCATCCGATATGCTTTTCGTTACTGCCCCCACCGCAACATTATCTGGACTTATTACCGGCATAGTGCCACCACCAGCCTGAATTGCAGCCAGCAGACTTCCTACCATAGTCATCACTTCCTTATTCGCTTCCTGACGTGCTTCTTCTTTTGCAGCCTGCCTGATTCTTTGCTCTATTGCATCCATATCCTCTGTTGATACAAACTCTGGCTCTTTCTCTTTCTTTGGCTGCGTTAATTCTTCCAGCCCATAATTCTCAATATAATAAGTTGCCGCATCTATAAAAAACTGATTCTTTGACTTAAATATATCCAAATTCAACTCATTCAGAATCTTATTAATAGTTACATGAGCCGGATTAAGCATATTTAATCTCACTGTAAACTTAACTGTCCTATCTATCGCCATAATTACTCCTCCTCATAATCTTTCTTTACATATAATCCCAACAAAGCAGGAAGATTGGAAAGTACTTTGCTTTCGACCTTGCCAACTATCCTGTCTGCAAATGCATCTTCTTTTTCCCTTATTTCCAGATATGGATCTTCCTGTATACGCATAACTCTCTCATAATAATAATTGATTGCTTCAATCACGAACCTGTTTTGTGACTTAAATCTTTCACCCACATCTTTGCTGTGAAGGCTCTCCCATGCCATAATATCTGATTCCTTATCCATATTAAATCGTATATTCTGATTTTTATTCATATAATCACCTGTTCCTTTCCTTATCTTTAATCTGTTTTTCATGCCATTCTTTTACGAGCCGCTCTATAAGTTCCACCTTCTGCTTTGGAGTAAAATCATCCGGAAAATACTCCTCAAGTGTACTGGCACGAATCTTAATCTGTTCTCGCTGGTTCGGTTTTTCCTCTTCCAATATTGAATAGATTTCATCAATATCCAGCTTTCCGCTCTGACTTATACGTTTCATCCTGTTTGCCTGCGACAATGATGGTGTGCACTGCTCTAAATCCATGACTGCATGAAGCTCATACTGCTCATCCTCTGACAGATAAGACAGTTCTACTGCAATCGTGAATGCAATCTTCCCATCATCAACCATATCAAGTATCTTTGGGATAAGCTTTGTAAGCCTTATATATCGTTTTATCTGTGCCACACTCTCTTCCACCTGTCTTGCAAGTAATTCATTACTATTTATTATACTTGTATTATTACCCCTCTCATTTAGCGGACTTCCATCTATAAACTTTGGTCCAACTTGAGCCAAAGTCACACTGTTAAGGTGCTTTCCCTGGTGCTTCATGGCATCAAGCTTCATCTTATATGCAAATGCTTTCTCGCTTGGTTTAAGATTTTCCCTATGCAGATTAGAATCAACCATCGCCACAACAGCCTGATCATCATCCAGTTCTCTTATCACAACCGGAATCTTCGTCTCTCCTGCCCAAATTGCTGCCGCCTTCCTTCTATGTCCTGATATAACTTCATATCCATCACCATATGGATTAGTCCTTACAAGAAGTGGTACAAGCACCCCTTCTTTTTCAATACTTCTCATAAGCTCACACAATTCTGTATTCATCTCTACTTTGAATGGATGATTTTTGAAATCATGCAATCTGTTTACATCTACATTCCGGATCGTCTCCATAATATCGCCTTTCTCGAACACATCGAATCAATCCTTCAAAACATCTTAATAAAAATCCGTTTTAGAGGTATAAAAAAAGACCACTCACTTTCAATTTTTCTTGAAAATGAACGGTCTTTCACGTTTCTTTTATTCTGTTGAATGATAAAAATATTACTTTTTCTTTGATGTGTTTCCGAAGCCGCAGTCCAATACCACAGACACGTTTACTCCATCAGAAATTGCCTTTTTATACGTTTTTCGGTCACTCTGGTCACTCTGGTCAAACCTGAAAAACCTCTCAAAGTGCTTAAAATCAAGGATTCTTACAAATCTGTCCGATGTAGTGCAACTATTGTCTCTACATGAACAGTGCCCGGGAACTGATCGACAGCACAAGCCTTTGTA